>Ga0153960_1000043_pt1 | contig 61240 bp, 47 predicted proteins | sample TSFL044MetaG_FD_102274 | JGI IMG/M metagenome (GOLD analysis project Ga0153960, IMG submission 102274) | Attine ant fungus gardens microbial communities from Florida, USA - TSFL044 MetaG | ecosystem: Host-associated > Fungi > Mycelium > Unclassified | place: USA: Florida, Withalacochee...
CGAAATGGAAGAGGCCTTGTCTCAACTTGACTCGGTCTCCACGTACGGCAATAAAGCCTTTAACGAGTTCGTGTACAATCAGAATCCTTACGCACCTCCGAAGCCAGGAACCGTTTTCGCCGGCGAAACCACTTATAAGGCTACGGAGCTTGCGGCCAAAGCGAAAATCTTCATGGGCGAAGCTTGGAATAAAGGAGCAGGTAAGCAAATCGTCCACATGGTCTCAGGCGGGAGCAGCCCCCAATTAGGAGAAGTCATGGATTTTAAGTTATCAGATACCGCTGGAAAACCAACCAGCTCCTATATTGCAACACTGAGTAAAAGCGGACACGTGCTCCGAGTGACACGCGACGGCTCGACCTCCAAAGAAGGAGCTGTGGAGGAATCTATGGACTTAAAGCAGGCTATCGCAGTTGCAGACACCTGGATGGCGCGTTGGTCTGACGAACGTCTGACAATAGTAGCAAAAGAAATAAAAGGTAACTCAATTCATATCACGTATATTCCGGTTCGGGAGCAAGTTTCCATTCCGCAGATGCAAGTCTTATGGGAGTTTGATCGCCGTACTGGTGCGTTAAATAGCTTTGATGCGTATAATTATTTTTACAATTACAATAAAACCTTTCCACTTCACCCGAAACTGACAGCGAAGCAAGCCTCTGAGAAGCTCGGACCAAAAGTAAACGTCTCGGGTAAGCCAAAGCTGGAGATCCACAACAGCAAGCTTGTATACACATTTTCTGTCACTGGAATCGAGGGCGTTTCTCACGTGTACATAAACGCCCTCACAGGCGCTTACGAAGGCATCGATTACAGCTTGTAACCACAACAAAACTAGGCAACCCCACGAACACCTCGTTGCGGCAGCCTTCTCAATGTACCACTTAATTCAACTATTCTGTCTGTTAGTTGAACAAAAAGCAGCCGATCACGTTGGTCAGCTGCTTTCTTGGTTTTATTAAGCTAACGTTATCCGTTGTTTCAATAAGACCAGCATCGCTTATTTGAAAACTGGTAAGATTTCAGGTCGATGCCACCAAGGTCTAACAAACCTAGTTTATTGAAAGGTGTTGATTTTAGGATGTGTTATGTCTTATTAATTGAAACACTTTTAACAGTTTAGTTAGTACTATCAGTTACTGAGTAAGCCGTTTTAAATGCGAGTATATTTGCACAAATACTATAGCCAACCCTGCCATCAGTAGTCCCAGCACCTCAACAAATGATACATTACGATGTAAGAAAAGAACATCTAATACAGTGACCTCCAATAGCATCAAATTGTTGATTAGACTATTTTCATAGGCTTTTAAGTGCTTTTGACTCCAAGTCCATAAGGAGTATGCAAATGAACCATTTATGATCCCCAGCCAAAGTATAATACCGATAAGTGGCCAAGAGAAGCTCGGTAACCCTTCGAATAATAGTCCTATTATTAACATACCACAGGCACCAATCGACATAGGAATGAGAACAAGATCTCCCGGCTTTGCTCTGCCGTTTTTTAGTAAGTGCCTCGTAAGGGCCAAATGGATAGCATATCCAGCACAAGAAGCAAGTATTAATACAATTCCACTAAAATTGCTTTCCCCAAAATTCCAAGGGAAATAGAAAACAACAACTCCAGCAAATGCAGCCATTATACCTATAAATGATGAGCGACCACGTAACTCTCTAAGCCAACAAACGTCTAGTATGAGTAAAGCTGCAGTATTTCCAACGGAGAGTATCATACTCGTTTGTGTTGGTGTTATCAACATTTGGCCAGCGTACTGTAGTCCCTGTGCCATTAGATATCCGGTTACTCCAAGAATAACCAAATAATAGGGTCGTAATTTGATACGTACACTTTTCTTTTGAGCATCCGATTTTAGCATGATTCTAGTCCTATTCACCAGAATCAACCGAACGAGCAGCAATGTAATTGCAGAAACAGTGTATCGTAATCCAGCTAACGTGAAAGGTCCAATATTATGCTGAAACGCAAACTTATTCAAGATGTAAGAAGTCGACCAGAGCAAAGTGACCAATACGGCTGCACTAATGGCGAGAAAATAACGATCTTTGACTGTACCTACACGACTTGAGTCTTCCTTAGTCAATAGAGACACCTCTTGCTTCGTGAGCAAAGAGCCATCCTCTGATACACTCCGTTGCCTTTGCTAACGCCTGCCCATGATGATCATTAATTTCAATAGTGGGTAATCCGTTTTCAGCAATGGTTAAACCGCTGGGCAACTCAAAAATGAGAGAATATCCACTCCCTAGCCCACCACGTGTACTGAACGCAATTCTCCCTTCTAACTTTCCATATGTAACTGAATTACTACCATCCTGGAAACGGATTACGATTACACTCATAAATTGTGCGTCACGAAGCTGTACTGCACCGGCCTTCAAAAGCGCGTTTTCTTCAAAAGTTAATCCGGTCTCGTCAACTTCGTTTACTTCACCTGAAAATAACGCCCTAGTTTGGATCGGTAATTCCATTAGTCCTTCCATAACTTTCTCCTCCCATTTAGCTACACTTATGGTTCGTATGATATGATTGTAGTTAAAAAAAGGGAAATAAAAAGAGTATAATTTTCAATTGGAAACTTCCCCTTTTTATTGTGGAGGTGAATCTTTTGCAGTTAACGGAACATTTCTTCAATCTCAAGAACTTATTTGGCAAGCTCGAAGCGCAAATTTCACAGAAGACGACATTAGAGGAGCTCGGCACAGTGTGGAACTGTACACCACGAAATGTAAAGTGGATCATCCGTCGTTTGAGTGCGGCTGGGTGGATCGCATGGTCCCCAGGTCGCGGAAGAGGTAATCGCTCAACCCTGACGATATTAACTTCGGAAGCCGAGGTAGCACTTGCACTTGCGCAGGAGGCAACAAATAAAGGAAGATTTCATGATGGAATAAGATTTCTTGAAGAGCATGACGTAGACGATGCAATACGTGGTCGTTTTGTACAATGGCTGGAAGGACAGTATGGTTACAGAGTAGATAAGAATGAGAATTATCAACTTGATACGTTGCGTCTACCCTTTTACCGTAGTATGCCTAATTTAGATCCGATTTTCACACTTCGGCGCACGGAGTGGCATATGGCTCGGCAACTCTTTGATACGCTTGTTACCGAGGATGACAACAGCGGAGTCCTCCCGCATTTGGCTTATTACTGGGAGACTGACGAAACTGGATGTATATGGACTTTTTACATACGTAAAGGGGTACTTTTTCACGATAATACTGAATTGCATGCTAAGGATATTGTCTATACAATTAAACGTTTAACGTCTCCAGATTTTGGACGAACGGAATGGACTGAGCTTCCATTGGATAAAATCCGGGCACAGGGCCCTTATTGTGTTGAGATTAGACTTAAACAACCTTATCATCTTTTATTACAACTGCTCGCTTCTCCGCGGGCTTCGATCCTCCCCCTTTCTTCCGCAGAACGTTTGCCTAGGGATTTTGCACGTCTACCTATTGGAAGTGGACCGTTCCGAGTGATTGAGAATGATAACTCCCAAATTGTTCTCGAGGCGTTTCCTTCTTATTTCTCGGGACGAGCTCAACTCGACCGGGTTGAACTGTGGATCATACCGGAGACACGTTATCGTCCATTGCCGCTAAAGGAAATAGCAGGAGAAACCCTCCCTTATATTCACCCTTTTCAACTTCACACACGGAACAATCAACCGCCTGATATTAAACAAGTAGAAACGGGATGCACATATATGACATTTCAACTGAACAAGCCGGGACCTTTGGAATCTAACGATTTTCGACATTGGCTTTGTCGTGCAGCCAACCCACAGCGCATGAATGTTGGTCTCAATAATCATACCTATTGCCCTGCGTACAGTTTTTTTCCCAATTGGAGCATAATAACCGAACAAATGTTAAAGCGTGAATATTTGAATGATGACCCAAGCTACTTTAATACAGAACCAGATCCTCTTAATCCACCTCCCTTTCATCCAGAACAACCACTATCAATTCTGACTTATCATATACTGGGTGATTCTTTGGAGCGAAACGCTCGCTGGTTTAGCGAACAATGCGCTGAATATGGAATAAAGATTAACGTGGAGGTTCGAGATTATGAAGATTTTATTTGTCCAGAGATTATCGATGCCGCGGATCTTGTATTAGCTAACGCTGTTGTTAATGATAATTCGGTAATTTCTTTCTTACGTCTTATGTTTGACGATCGTCACGTCATACGTAGACATCTATCCCCTGAGATTTATGAACATCTAATCATAAGATTGCGCAAGATCGAAAATGAGCTTGAAGCAAACAAACGGATCCGAATGACTCAGGAAACAGAACAATGGCTTAAAGATAAATTGGCTATATCCTTCTTGTACCATCTAGACCAGTTTACTTACTATGACAATCGTTTAATAGGAGTGCAAACAAACGCTTATGGTTGGGCAGATTTTTATAGACTTGCGTTACGACCGTCCAAGCACTAATGATTTTTCCATATCCAGGAGTAGTAAAACTTCGGGAGATTTTGATTTAGGTACCTTCAATCGTTAATCTGAATAAGTTCCCATCCTCGTTTCGAGACAGGAACTTATTCAGATATAAAATGGTGACTTTGTATCAAATACCAAACACAGTCCCCCCTTCGATACGATAAGCATATCAGCAACCTTCGAGTTATCATCTGATTTAATCATGGAAGCCGCGTCCAATCACTACTTACATATTAAAAGAGCCAAACCGCTAAGATAGTTTGGCTCTTTTAATTTTAAGTTTAGTTACCATTACAATTCTGCGAGATATTTGGCGGTGCGAATCATTTGGCTGGTAAATGAGTTTTCGTTATCGTACCATGCTGCTATTTTCACCAGGGTGTCTGTTCCTAGTTCCGTTACCTTTGTTTGCGTAGCGTCAAATAAGCTACCATAAGTCATGCCGATAATATCGGATGAAACAAGTTCTTCCTCTGTATAACCATATTGCTCCGATTGGGACTGCTTCATTTTCTTGTTGACCTGCTCCGCAGTTACGGAGCCGTCTACGACTGCTGTCAATTCTGTCAAGGAGCCAGCCATAACCGGTACTCTTTGGGATATACCGTCTAGTTTTCCATCCAAAGAAGGAATTACAAGTCCTATTGCTTTTGCTGCCCCAGTTGACGTTGGAATGATGTTGCCGGCGGCAGAGCGCGCCCGGCGCAAGTCCCCTTTGGCGTGAGGGCCGTCAAGGGTATTTTGATCGTTTGTATAAGCATGTATCGTCGTCATAAAACCTTTTTTAATCGGCGTCAGTTCGTTCAGGTAATACACCATCGGGGCCAGACAATTCGTAGTGCAAGATGCAGCCGAAACAATAGTATCCTCTTTAGTTAACGTGTGCTCATTAACGCCATATACAATAGTGGGAACATCGTTCCCAGCTACGGTTGAGATGACCACTTTTTTTGCACCTGCCTCAATATGAGCTGTAGATGCTTTTTTGGAAGCGAAAAAGCCTGTACACTCCAGCACCACATCAATTTGCAACTCTTTCCATGGAAGTTTGCCGGGATCTCTTTCCGCATAAATCGGAATAGACACGCCGTTTATGGTTAAACTGTTATCGCTGTACTCGACTTTCTCATTATAACGTCCCTGCGTTGTGTCGTGCTTTAGCAAATGCGCAAGCATCTTCGGACTCGTCAGGTCATTAATGGCGGCAATACGATAACCTTCCTCACCAAAAAGCTGCCGAAGGGCAAGTCTGCCAATTCTACCGAAACCATTTATTGCAATATTAATTCCCACTATAATAACCACCTTTCTTCAACTTAGATAATATTATATCCCTGGAATCTTTGTGTTACACTGATTTATATGAATACATTGACTATACTATCTGTTAGGAGAGCACTATGCCGCAAATTGACCGCCACAAAGACAGAATAGTAAATATTGAATTTGTTGCCGCCGATGATTTGGACTCTCTTCCCTATCCCGAGCGGTTTACAATAATCTTTCTTACTTCCGGTAGCATCAACGGTGTACTCAACGAACGACCAATAGCGGTTTCAGCACCCGGTGTTCTGTGTTTGTCTGAAGAGGATACGATACAAATTTTCAAGAAGCGTAATATCTCTGCGCAATCATTCAGTTACCATCCCGATGTTCTTAATAGCATCCCGATTTCTGAAACGGAAGACTACTTTCCAATCCACCCTAAGATACAAACAGGGCTTTCACTTTTTCAGAACAATTCAACGCGCACCGGAGTACCTTTTGTTACCGAGAAGGCCTTTCCACAATTATTGGAGTGGTTTTTTGTGATTGGAACCGAAGTATATGCGCAAAGCGATGCAAGCTGGGTATGTAGAATAAAAAAATATCTCATTCAGATATTGGGCGTGCTTGAGAATTTGAGCCTCAAACATGAACAATCACCTGTTGATTTAGTGCTGGAATATATACACACTAATTATTCCAATAAAATCACCTTGGAAGACTTAACGAAATGCGTACACTTGAATCGAGTATCGCTTAATAAGATGTTCCAGGAAAGATGCGGATTAACAGCAATGGGGTATTTGCTGTCCCACCGCTTGAAAGTTGCGGCGGATCTTCTCACCCACACAGGGATGAACTTGAACGACATTGCACGTGCCACTGGATTTGAGTATGACACTTACTTTATCAAACAATTTACGGCTAAAAGAGGGTTGTCACCAACCGAATACCGGAATACCTCCCGCCAGTTCGCTACATCTCAATAAGGGACGATTCATTAATAATTAGGCTAATTCTCCATTTCGATACCATTGCCATTACAAAAACACCTCCAAGAGTATCTCCCTATCTTACGTCAGGGTTTCATTCTCTTGAAGGTGTTTAATTTGTCTCATGTTATGGAATCAGTCCATCCGCTACGTTGGTCTGTCACTGCTTTTCTTTATAAGATACATATTCCTAATGAGTATAACTGCAATTAAGTAAGTACGGTCAGCGCCTCTCTTGTAAATGGAACTAGATCATCAGTACGTCCTTCTTCAATTTTCTTAGCCCATTCAGGGTCGACCAGAAGAGCACGTCCTACAGCAACCAGATCAAACTCATCATTCTGAAGTCGTTGTACCAATCCATCGATACCGACATTACTTGCGCCTTTACCCTCTGTGAACAGACTTGTAAAGTCACCATCAAGACCAATCGATCCTACGGTGATTGTCGGTTTGCCAGTCAGTTTTTTCGTCCATCCAGCAAAATTAAGATCAGACCCTTCGAATTCCGGCTCCCAGAAACGGCGTGTCGAACAGTGGAAGATATCGACTCCAGCTTGAACCAACGGTGCGAGAAGCTGCTCCAGTAATTCCGGTGTTTCAGCCAATTTAGCCTGATAATCATCTGTCTTCCACTGAGATAAACGCAGTACAATCGGGAATTCCGGTCCTACTACTTCACGGCAAGCCTCAATCACTTCAACTGCAAAACGTGTGCGAGCCATCATATCTCCACCGTAACGATCCGTACGAGAGTTGGTTTTCTCATACAGGAATTGGTCGATCAGATAGCCGTGTGCTCCATGGATTTCAACACCATCGAACCCAACGCGTTTCGCTTCTGAGGCTGCTTTTGCGAATTCCTGAACGATTGTAGCAATTTCAGCTTCCGAATAATCATTAACATGACCTTTGGCTCCCATATGCCAGATCTGTGGAATAATTCGACCGTCAGCTTCATGTACTTCAGATACAACATGTGCCCAGCCATTCATCGCAGCTTCCCCATAAAAGTGCGGCACATTGGCCTGATTGGATGCATCCGGATGATTAATTATTGTCCCTTCCGTCACAATAAGCCCCACTGCGTTCTCTGCTCTGCGGCGGTAATAGCCCGCAACATTCGAACCCGGGATACCGTCCGGAGAAAATTGACGCGTCATCGGCGCCATCACGATCCGATTGGATAACTTCAAGTGACCTAACTCTATAGGTTGGAACAATGCTTCTACGGATTGAGAAAAATTCATAATAACCTCCACATATTTCGTTTTATATAAGTTGATCTAGGAGATGTTAAACAGCAACCAGCCTGGTTAACAGCTAGACGTTACTTCCAAATGAATTAATACACGATTTTTATCGAAAAGCCCCACCTCCCTCAAGGTTTCGTGGTGTTTTAATCCGCCTTCAATTATTTTTGACTTCATAGTCAAGAATTCCACAAAAAAAGGATCAAGACATGATCATGCCAAATGAAGTACGCAGAACCGTCTCGATCTGTTCACGGGATGAACCTGATTTCTCCATAACTCTCACACCAAAAATGGTGTTATTTAGATAAGATGCAAGCTCTATACTCGTATACCGATTGGAAATTAACTGTTGTTTCTGGCCACTACTTATGATCTTCTCTAATACCAGTTGAACCTCTTCTACCATGAGCTCAGCTTCGCGTGTGACCTGCTCGTCATCTGTTCCGAATTCGAGTGATGCATTCACAATTAGACACCCTTGGCAGCCAGTTTCATCGTCTAAAAGGGAATATCGTAAGGCATCCAGTTTATCACTGGGAGACGAATCCATGGCTTCAATCTCCTTCAGTTTCTCTATAACCTGTTCACGGTAAAGTGCCAGTGCCTTCAGGAACAACGATCGCTTGTCTTTAAAAACACAGTACAAACTTTGCTTTTTTACTCCTGTAGTACGCGTAAGATCCTCATAAGAAGTTGCTTTGAAGCCTTGATTCCAGAATACTTCCATAGACTGGTGTAATACACGATCGACGTCAAATTCTCTTGGTCTGCTCATGGGATTAATATATCAGTTATTGACCACACAGTCAATAACCTATCATTTACATCCTAGTTGTATGAGGATGGTTACAATGGATAATTTGATCAGAGAAATACTCCAAAATATCTTCGATGATTAAAGGGGCTGCATTGGAAATCAGGCTGGTTGGTACAATGTTCTTGTCCTCAGCTATTATTATCTCTATCAGAATTACAATTATTCCTTTAATTGTTACTCATGCGGATCGCGCTTTTGCGACAAAAATAAAAAAGAAGTCCCATCAGCTGCTTAAACAGCCGATGGGACTTCTTTTGCAGTACTACTAACATTAAAGTAAGTAGATAGGAAGGAATCAAATCGGAATTGTGAACACAGAGATCACCCGTTTCACGTGGTGCCTGCGTCACTTCATTAACTTGCAATGATAAGAAATAAAATATAATTTCATTTCTTGAAAAAAGTATTGATGCCTATTTCAAAGTTGTCTGTGGATTCAGCCTAGTTGATCCTCCTTAATTTTCTGCTGGCAAAAAGATTATCGATGTCCTGCAGCAACGTTTCTTGGCGCTACTTCATGGATTCGTTTAAGATCAGAATCCGTAAGTTCAACCTGCAAAGATCCAATATTCTCCTCCAAATATTTTCTTCTTTTTGTACCTGGAATAGGTACGATATCGCTGCCTTGCATCAATATCCATTTCAATGCCAGTTGAGGGGCGGTACATCCCTTTTCAACAGCCATTTCTTGAATCCGAGCAACGAATTGAAGGTTTTTCTGCAAGTTTTGTCCTTGAAATCTGGGGAAATTCCGTCTAATATCGTCGTACCCCAAATCCTCGTATCGTTGAATTGTACCGGTTAGGAACCCACGTCCAAGCGGGCTGTAGGCTACAAAACCGATGCCTAGCTCTCTGAGGGTAGGAAGAACTTCGTCTTCAACGTCTCGGGACCATAAGGAATATTCCGTTTGCACTGCCGATAATGGGTGAACTGCATGTGCTCTGCGTATCATATCTGGCGGGGCTTCTGAAAGGCCGATATAACGAACCTTCCCTTCCTTCACCAGGTCAGCCATCGCCCCTACAGTCTCCTCGATTGGCGTATAGGGATCGATACGATGCAGATAATACAGGTCGATGTGGTCAACGCCTAATCTGCGTAAGCTTGCTTCACAGGCAGCCTTAACATATTCCGCTCTTCCGTTATATTCCCACATCGGCCCTTTGTCGCGTACTACACCGAACTTGGTAGCCAAAGTGACCTCATGACGTCGATCTTTGATCGCTTTTCCCACCAGTTTTTCATTTTCGCCGACACCATACATATCCGAGGTATCCAAGAAGCCTACACCAAGTTCTAATGAACGATGAATCGTCCCTATGGATTCTTGTTCATCCCGGTCACTACCGTAAAAATCGGACATGGTCATGCAGCCTAATCCCAGAGCAGATACTTCCAGCCCGCTTGATCCAAGTGCTCTTTTCTCCATAAAAAATCACTCCTCATGTTCAATGTCGAAATCACAACATGGTATATTTTGTATATTCCCTTTTCTTATACGCTTTTGGGTTGTTCGGCTACATTCTGTTTATTTTTCAAAGCAATCGAAATCACTGCAAATACGGTCGCCAGCAAAACGATTAGTCCTCCGACCCAACCAATCGATGATAGGGAGAATTGTTCGACAACCACACCACCTAGAACTGCTCCCAATGCGACACCAAGATGGAATGCAGAGGAATTCAAACTCAAAATAATATCGGTTGATTGAGGAGCCATAGTAACCAGGTTAAACTGCTGTGCTGGGGCCGTTGTCCAAGCTCCAAACATCCAAAGCGCTAGTATGAACAAGGCGCCTGCAAAGGTAACGGCAGCAATCGGGAGAAAGATCAGAGCAATCACATGGAGGAGCAGACTTGCAATAAGAATACGAGCAATCCCCCATTTATCGGCTCCGTATCCTCCTAAACGCGATCCCACTACAGCCATTAGTCCCATGCCTAGCAGGACAAGGCTGATTGTATTGGAATTAAGACCTGCGTTTTCACGCAGCAATGGAGCTAGATACGTAGAAACAACAGAATAACCTGTAATAAAGAACAAAGAAGTTAACAAGCCACTTATTACTTTGAATTCTTTGAGTACGGCCAGTTGTTTAGATAGCGGAATCGCTTCTTGACCGGATAACTTCGGAACGGCTTTTGCGATGGGTACAGTCGTTATTATGGTAATTACGCCAAGTATAGCGAAGATCCATCGCCATCCCATATACTCCCCGATCAAAGTGCCTAAAGGAAGTCCGATGACGAGTGAAAGACTTGTTCCCATTAAGACAGTACCAATCGCACTTCCTCTTTTTTCCGGCGGAGTTATTTGTGCAGCTACACCCAAGGCAACTACGGCAAAAACACCTGCGCTTACTCCCAAGACAGCCCGGGAAATCAAAAGCAATGCGTAATTAGGGCTTAGAACAGCAATGATGTTGCCGATAACGAAAATACATAGTGCTGCCAATAACAGCTTTTTTCGATCTACTTTTGATGTGATTGCTATCAGAATCGGCGTACCCACTGCATAGGCAATGGAATACACCGTCACTAATTGTCCGGCAAGACCTATTGATACATTTGTATCCGAGGCAATCATGTCAAGAATTCCAGTAATAATCGATTCGGCCGTACCGACCACGGTCGCGCCCAGTGCAAGAAAATAAATAATCAATTTGTAGCTCTTCATGTTGTAGTCCTTCATAAATGCTTCTAGTCCCCCATTTTCTTAATATAAAATAGATATGAATTTTGAATATAAACAAATCTTCAACAAGCTCTCCTAAGTATCAGGATGCTCTTGGCTTTTGTTAGAAAGCATATGACGTTCACCTCCTTTAAATCGAACGTTCGATCAACTTATTCTCTAAAAAAAATTGATCGAACGTTCGATCAATTAATTTTAAAAAAATGAGCTGCTTATGCTTTAATAGCATCCCAGCTCATTTGAATCATTTTATTGATATTGGCAGAACTGAATTCGTATTCACCATTAATGTACTCTTTCCCCATTTGGACAAATGGCAGACAGGAGTAGGTAACCAAAAGATTAGTCTCCAAATCCTTGAATAGTCCTTCTTTGATCCCCCTCTCGAATAAAGCATACATCGGCTTGAACACACCACCGTTATGATCTTTACAGTTTTTACGTATAAACGGCGATTCAAGAAACTGTTCCATTAACAGAAAGTTAGCTTTATTATTCACAATATAATTGGAATAATTACGCAGGATCTTCTCAAAACCATCCTTGACTGACATATCCGCAGCTGTTACACCTCTAAACATCATCTGATGCATTTGATCCTTGAGGTTAAAATATAATTTAATTAGCAAGTCTTCTTTACTTTCAAAATAAAAGTAAATCGATGATGAAGAGATACTTGCCCTCTTCGCAATTTTGGACATGGATATATCGGATAGCCCTATTTCATTGAGAAGTTCAATGGTAGTCTGATAGATAAGTTCCATTTTGTTTTCGGATTTGTTTTTCATAAAATGATTATAATCGAACGTTCGATCAAAATCAAATTGTTTTCGAATAAGCTGGAAGCGACGTCCTGAACATCAGCGTATGTAAATAGACAGATGATTATTCTCCGGGTATCTAAAAAGTAAAATAAAAATCTTAAGACCCTGCAGTATACGTTGCAGGGTCAATTCTTTTTACAGGATTGTGACCAATTGGCGACTTCTAAATATTTCGTATCCAAATATGCCGTACCGATAAAACGTCTGACCCCTCTAGTGAGCATCTTTCATTCGTGACTTCAATTATCGGATCGGAAGATTAACCTTCTACTTTGGGATTTACATACCAATGAGATCGTTCTGTTTTGAATGGAATTCCGTTCTACTGACTGTGGAGTGAGGTGTATACATCCTTCATACGTTTTTCTTCCGAATTTGCTGCTGATGATGACTGCGTGATCACCGTATTGGTTTCTTTTGGTTCTTCCTTTAAGTTTATTTGTTGTCTGGCGTATTGCTGGCCATCAAAAATCAAAAAGCACGCTCCGATGATTAGCAAGATAACGGCAATAATTCTACGCATGTTCTCTCCTCCCGCGTAGCTACTTTATTCCAATCAAGCGTAAGATTGAAGTAGTAAAACAGCTAGAGGCTGCTTGTCGTTGCTCTAATGGTTAGTTAAATAATCTGACTGAGAATATTATCTTTTATAAGAGAGTATTCGGCGATACATTACCTCATCCTTCATCTTAAGGAAATGAGACATTGCCGGATAAAGGTTAGCTTCAATAATGGAAACGTGTCCTTGCCGATCTATTGCAATGTCCAGGCCATAAATACGGTGTTCGGGGAACAATGGTTTTAATTTTTCCGCGGAAAGAAGCGAAACCTCATCTATTTGAGATTCCAATTCGGCAATAGGCAAGTGTCCAATGGATGAACGTTTGATACCCTGCTTAAACCTAAGCAGTTGTCCATGACTTCGCGTATTGTTGGATACAATGTAACCTTTGCCCGCAACCTTGATTACCTTTGCCGTGACTGCCCACTGGGATGAATTTTTTTTCCGTTGAACGATGACTCTCATATCAAAAGGGCGTTTATTTATAGTGGGGCGGGTAATTCTCTGTTGAACCATATGAGCTGCTGATCCATAATGATGTATAGTGTCTATTGAGAAATTAATTCCACCCCCAGATGCTGAGTGGGGATTATTAACCTTGCCTACCTGCGAAATTACATTGACATCTTTATGTCGATAATCACTACGCTATCCTGCCCGTTACTTCAATGTAAAAAGCAAACTGCCGCTGCAATCTGCTTCATTTTACTATCGTGTCCCGTTCGGGTTATGAATTCCTCAACCGTTACGCGCTCGGTCTTCGTTTCGACACCCGTTTCGTTCCCGGCTTTCCCTCCTCTTGGGCAGCTGCCCATTTTATAGGGGCAAGTGCCCTTTTCCCAATCTCAGCATATTGTAAAATATGACAAGCGAAGGCTTCCAAAGCGAGTTTTCCAGATGAGGATTCACGATGGAATCCCCCTCAAAAGATTAGGAGGAAAACCATGATACACCATCAACCTTTCGTTCAGAACCCGGCCGGATTGCAGGGTTCCAATCCGTCCGGGCAAGCATTCAAGCAGCAATCGAATAATCAAAAACAACCTCGCGATGACGTGTTTCACGAGTCCCATTCTACCTGGTACCATATTCCTCATCATCACGGACACCATCCCGGGATGTTTCATCCTTGGGAGGACGAACAGCAAGTCGTAATGGCTCATCCCTGGGAGAACGTGCACTTTCCTGCGATGGTTCATCCCTGTGATCATGAGCATCATCCCGCGATGGCTTATCCCTGGGATCATGGTCATTATCAGTCCATGATCCATCCCTTCATGCATCATCCATGGGATCCGCATATGGATGACCACCTTCATCCTTATCCGTCTGCAGGGTGGGATTATTACTTGGTCGACTACCATCATGATTGGTTTCATCCATGGGACCATCCTTACGCGCACTGTCATCATCCGTGGGATAACCATCATTGGTAAGAGAAGTCTTGTCTCCCTTTCTTGAAAGAGCGGGTTTCATCGCTGACGACATGACCACTCGCGTAGTTGTCGTTAGCGATGATTTTTTTTATTTTAACGGCTCAAACTGCCCGCCAACCGCAATCGTTGACGATAGGGACCGACCGGAATAAAAATCAACCCCGTTTCATCCCGAGAAGCCGTCCGATAAATCGCATCGCTGGAATTGGCGTCAAACCCGAGAAGCGGACGCCCTCCCATCCCAAGGGCGGATGCTGCCAGCAATAATCGGTGAACGAGCATCCCAGCCTCCATTTGCTGTATGCGGTATCCCCGCTTGCCGAGCTGCGATTGAAAGAAACTCCTCTTTCCTGCCACATGAAAGGCGAGCGGCACTTGAAACAAATTGATATTGGGAAGCGACATTCCTTCCTGCATCATTTGCCGGTGATCTCCAAGACAAACCGAATGCAGCGCATGCGCGGTGCCATCATACCGATAAGCGCCATCCGGTACGTTTTCGACCCCGTAGAAACAGCCATAAATACATACACGGGGTTCCGGCCGCTCCTGCGGGTCATCCAGGTCATTGCGATACGAGAAGGAAGCAGTCGCTTCCCGAAGCAGAGCTGCAAGCCGGGAGAGTCCGATCGGCTTCCAGATAAATTCCGTCTCGGGCGAGAACCGGTTGCGGCAAACCGTCACCAAATCATACGACAAGCGGTCTACAGGCGGCAGAGGGAGTGCGAGCGCTTGATCCGGGATTGCTTGTTCATCCTTCCGGATCTGTCGAAACAATCGCGGCGAATCCAATTGGGACGCTTCGCTCATCCGAAGCAGCATCGGATAATCTGCGATCCTGCGTGATCTGACATAGTGATCATGCCTGACTGACGACAACTCCCGGCACAGCTCGGAGACGGAAACCGTGTCCTCATCCTCGTTCCTGCTTTCCATCCACCGGATCGTCGGCTCTGTCGATAACGGGATAACCGCATACACGCTCTCCTCTTGTTCCGATAGTCCGAGCAGATGATTGACGGCTTGATCGAGATATTGAAAATGCACGCTAGACGAAAATCCGAATCGTTTCGCGATTTCGAGCAGCTGTCCGATCAAAATGCCAGCATCTAGTCCCTGCAGCCGGTAGGCAAAATTATTGTATTTGTAAAAATTTTTCCAGTAAACCGTAGATACGAACGCGGCTCCGAAGCAACCGTTCGCGTCGAGACGATTCCCGAGCGACCTCCCTAAATAATCGTCGAAATTTCCTTCGCGCAGCAACGCCAACCGATGATGCGCCGCATCGTAATGGTATACGCCGGCAGGCAATTCACCAAGCTTTAGATAGAGATAGAGTTCGCTCGGATATAGCCCGCCTCCGGAAGGAACGAAGCGCCGGCACATCTGCAAGATGCCTCCCGATTCTCCCGATGTATCCCGTTCCATGACGGATTGGGTCAATTGAGTAAGCCCGAATACATAGTAAAGGAAATGTCCGATATCGCGAAGGATAGGAACACCGGTCGTTTCCCTGCCTTCGAGCGTTGTCGGCACTTCCCTGGATAGCGGAAACAATGGCAAGCCGCGATAAAGCTTGTAAGGAAGTGGCGCGTCATCCCAATCCGTCTCCCAATCCAAGGGCTTGACCTTATCCGGATCATATTGCAAACGGTGAAGAAATACGTCCAAATTCATATGACTCATCGCTGTCCTCCTTGTCTTCAACCGCGCCGCCCATCCGTATTTATGGGAACGGGTGCGGATATGGATTAAGCTGCTCGGGCGACAATGGCTCTAGCGAATAAGACAGCTCCGCAGGGACCCTAAGCACTCTATCCAGTCCCGTCAAACGGATGAGATGCTGCCCGAACGTCATCGGCAGCATGCCGGGAATAAGCACTTTCACGCAATGCAGTCCGTTGCGACGCGTCTCTGGAGTCGTCTGGTCGACCACGATCACTTCAAGATTCAATTGGCGAAAAACATGCAGCATGGCCTTCAGATCATCGGTCAGATCGGCGTTCCAGTCTCTCGGTTCAAACGCTTCGGCGAACGTTTGCATCGGACGATCATCATTCAGCAGAAAATCGAGCCGTTGCTCCGCCTGTTTCAACCCGTACAGCATGGAGTGGTCCTCCATCTGAACAACTTGGTACGGATCGAGAAGCATCCGTTCATACTGCTGACGGTTTTCCTCGAATTTCTCGCTGACCGTGAGCAGCATGCCAGCCATTTCATGGATCGCGCTCTTTGCCGCGCGGATCGGATCAGGATGGGCACCCGCGGCGCAGATGAGGTTCACACCTCGCTTTTTCTTGTTTTTCGCGAGCGCCCACACGCTCGGTATGCCGTGCTCCATTGTCGATTTATACAAATGCACGTCATAACCCGCCATGGCCTCTAAACGATCCGTCATCCATCTCAATTCCCGGTCCTGGACTGAACGGTGGTCCAGGCGCGGCAGGGGCAGCCGAGCATACCAGGTCATGAGGAAGGAGTCGCGCTCCACCACCTCCAGCATACCGTAGAAGATCGCTTCCTCTAGACTGCCGCCCAGCGCGCAGCCATTGGACGTTTCGTAGACGAATCCGTGACCGCAGCCTGAAGTGTAATAAGCCAGCAGCTCCGGTACGAGAATCGGACGCTGCTGCAGGAACGAATAACCCCATACCCAATCGATCGACCGCTCGGGATCGAATGGCTTGAACGGGAAGCCTGCGCGTTCATACTGTTCCTTCGCATGGACGCCTACGCGGAGAGGATCGAGCGCTTGTGCCTGCACATTGCGGAAACTGTCATGAACGACAGATCGTTTGCCGCGGGGAGACAGACCGCAATAACGCTCCAGTCCCTCCAGGATGGCCGTCATTTCACTGTCCGCATAGGAGTGGGTCCGACCTGCGCAAGCTTCATCTCCGCCAAACAAGGGCAAATTGATGCTCGCATCGGCAAATGGGGACACAAGGTCAACCATTTTCCCGTTTAGAAAACCGGTCCTGGCATCCAAATAATCTTTGGCCAAAACACCCTTCAGCTCATCCATCGAACGGCTGCGATACGTTTCGGCACTGATTTTCAAGCTAGGCTGCAGCACAACGCGGGCCGTCTCCAAGTCGTCTTCAGGCAATCGGCCGCAGACCGGACATAGCGGATCGGGAAGGAAGAAATGCAATGAGCTTTTCATCGTATGCAGATTGATCAAGTACACCCGGCCTTCAATCTCCGGCTGGCCGCCCGACAGCACCTTAACGGCTTCTATCGCGACAACGTGCGCCACCTGCAATAATCCCGTACGAGACGCCCAAGTGTCCCGGGCGATCCCCCCATTCGACGCCAGCATCTGCTGTAGGTCCCACGATTCCCTGCGGTCACTTCCCGCCAGCAGGAGCCGGGTATCTGCGCATTGCGAGCATCCTTGCCCCTCCGGACGAACCAACGGACCGACTATCCCTTCTCCGAATGCAACAAAGCCGCGCAGCCAGGGCGTTCCCGACTTTTGGAACCGATCCTCCGCCGCCAGATGAACGGAAGGATCCCAAGCATCGTTCAACACCAGCGCCAAGTCTCCCATTGCCGCCTCTCCGGATCCCATGCTCTCCTGCCGAATCAGTTGAAAGCGGTCATCCGCAGACAATAACTTGCTTACCAAATCCGCGAGCTGTCCCTCCCCGATGACCGTCACGATCGCGCTCAAAACGTCTCCTCCTCTCTCAGCGACACGCCAAACACGCCTGCCAGCTCTTCTTTCATAAACGGTTCTGTCGACAAATCAACGACCGCGAGCCGCTTACGGTTCGATTGCAGGATCTGCCGGACGGACTGTAGCGTCATGCCGTATTCCGACTCATCAAAGCTGGGAATCGTCAGGCTCTGCGGCAAAGCATCTTCTACCTTGACCGAAGAGAGCTCCAGGATTTGGCCTTGGATGTCCGCCGCATCGTTTTGGGTCCTCATCAACGCCTGTCGAAGCGCTTCTCGCAGCGCCATCGTGCGGTTAACTCCGACCCCGCCGTACCAGTACCCGTTCGTACCGACCCAGACGACCGGAAAACCCGCTGCTTCTTGCCCGAGACCGATTACCGGGGCGTCCCGCATCGTACTCAATACGCGCAAGCAATATCGGGAGATATCATCATCAACCTCGCTGAGCTCGATTCGATAAACGGAGGGCATGCTGGATTCGGAACGGCTCTTCAGCTCCTCGAACAGACATTTCTGTAGTCCGCGGAAGACCGCTTCCGCTACTATCTCTCCCGCTCCGATCCCTACATATTCATGTGGCTGCGACTCGATCGGACTTGCGGTATCCGGCTGCGCAGGTCTGGCCGCCTTCAGAATACCGGCCAATCGGGACACGTACGCCTCGATGCCAGCCAGTCCCGCTTCCTTCCTGGCTTCATGGTGCGTCATTCCCGAACAGACGATCTGCGGCAGCAGCTCGGCAGGGCCTTCCGACAGCGGGTCGACTGCCTGGACGCGACACTGCGAGAGCGGGAGCTGCTTCAAGTCCCCTTCCTCCCAACGGTGAAGAATACCGGTCACCGCCGAAGTCAAACGATTGAAATAGGAGAGGAGACGGTCTGCTTCTAGCCGCTCCGTATGCTGATCGATTGGAAGGTCGAATGGACCCGTAGGCTCGGCCGGACGAAGACCACTGACCAGCGGATGGGGAAGTAACGAATGCCACTCGCCTTCTAATGTCTCCGGATTTAGCAGGAACAGCTTTCCGTTCAATTCCGAAGCAGTCGTCCCCGAAACAGTCTTAAGCCATTCGAATACGACCACATTCGCGAGCAAGGCTTCCGACGTAGTAGAGACGGCGTTCGGCAGATTCGCATCACCAAGGGCGGTTCGGTGAATTCTACGCCATGCGGATTCGAAGCAGACATCTGAATCCGGGTGCACCAACGGCCCTGCTATGCCCGCCTGCGGCAAATAAATGGCAGGCAGCAGCAACTTCTTCGCATCCCTGCAGGCTGCATGCAGCGCTCTAAGCTCTCCTGGATCATCATCCTGAGCGACGTAGAGGATGGAATCCGCCAGACGTACGACTTCTGGCCAATCGAGGAAACCTTCATTCGACGGATAGATCTCCTCTACCTCGATCTCGAGGTCCGATAGACGTGCGATCGCCGTCAGCTCAGAGATCCGCTCGCGATCCGTAGTCGCCTGGTTCGTAATCAGCATACGAAACCGGGGCAATCCAGATTCCAACAAAGCCGCAACGAGCGAGACAAATATTGGACCGGAACCGACCGCAATCGGATTAGCCTGGCGATATGCTTGAAAGTAGTGAGCGCCCGAACCGCCAAAGCTGTCCAGAAATTCGATCTGTGCGGCATATTTCCGTTCGACCGCTTCCGGAAGGCTGTGCGGGCGGTCTTGGCTGGTATCCCGGACAAAGCCGTTACTCAGCAGCACTTCCGCGATCTCATAAACCCGTATCCTGTGCGGTTCCGGCAGCCCGTCCGTCAGATCCGCCATGGAATAATCCCCGCTCCACATGGGCATCAATTTTTCGATCCATAGATCGACCATATCGCCTTCCATTCGGAACGAACCCGTATTGTTGCGAAAATAGACGCCTCCATTCGAATCGGGGAGAAAGAACGTATCCCCTTTCACTTTCAGACGCATAGAAGGGTTCAAGTTTATATTCCTCCTTAAGGTTTTGCCGGAGAAAACCGCATTGTACGCAGGATATCGGTTTTCCCTCATTTTTAAGTTATGTAGAGCCTTTTGTCCGTCATGCCTAAAACTAAAAAGGAACAGCCCCTGCAAGACGAGAAATCTGCAAGGGCAATACCGTTTTGCGGATCACCAAGCGAGCTTTTCGGTACTTAACGGCAGCGAGCGCAGCTTCCGCAACGTGCGCAGCTGCTACAGCGGGCGCAGTTGAAGCAGTTGCTGCAGCTGAAACAGCTGCTGCATGAACAAAACCCGCCGCAAAAGCCGGCGCAAAAAAAGCAAATACCAACACATAAGCGGGAATCCCCCGGACCGTTCTGATTTTGCCCCGACGTAGGAGTCATCCCCGTCGAATTGAACTGTCCGACATTCAAGTTTTGCAGATCCTTCTGGAAATCGTTCATTTTATACCCTCCGTATCATTCATTTCACTGTCCTTGCATGGGACAATCGTTATACGAGAATGTTTAGATCTGGATCCGACCGGCATAAAGCCTATCCCCCTCTAGACTAGATAATTTATGAAATTGGATCCACTAGTGTTCCTATGACATCCGCCTACCAAGAAACGGTTAGCGGCTAACCGAAGTTCGACTAACTAACATCACTTGAGGTATTCGGTGAGTCATCATGCCCGTTAGTTGAAGCACTGCGGTCGACAACTACCATTAAGTGTTTGTTAGGCAGTGGTTCGTCATCTGATGATGCTAGGAAAATCGGCAATCAAAGGACGTGGTTCTATGCTATTGTACCGATAAAACAAAAAGCCGCTTAAAAAAGCGACTTTAATGGAATATGTTCTTGTTCCTCGACATTTCCGCGCCTAGTTACGGTTCAATGTTAGTGTTTTTCGGCGACTATAAAAACACGTTCTTCCTCTTCCGGGTTTTCAAGAGAAGCTGATAAATCCTTCAATTTGGAAAAGTGGACTTTCTTCCATCCCACTTCTAAAAGAGAGGCCTCCACTTCATCTAACCTAAAACAGGTATTGGTTATCGAATGTACGAATCTTTCGTAGTACCCATTTTGGTTTTTAGAGAAACCCGTCATATTTGTAATGGCTCTTAAATTCATCTCATCGTAGAAGCTTCTGGATACAATCATAGATTCCTCATTGTCCTCGATTACGATATTCGTCCATCCTTTAAGACCTTTATTCGTATTTAAATCAAAAATAAATATCCCATGATCTTCTGTCACGTTATAAACAGCACGAAAACATCTCTTTAAGGCATTTATATCGGGTAAATGGTTAAGGGCATCAAATGTAGAAACTATCAGACCAAATTTCTCTTCCAAAGTAAAATCAGTTGCATCTCCTTGTACAAATTTAGCCTGTCCCGTCTCTACATACTTCGAATTGTTTCGGTTCGCGTAATTCAACATCCCTGAAGACAGATCAATACCTGTTACTTCAAATTCCTTTTTAAGGAAATAATGAGCTAAGTGCCCTGTTCCACAACATAAGTCAAGAAGACTATTGTTATTTCGACTAATGTCCTGCTGTGCATAGTATTTCAAAATTCGTGGTGCTGCTTGCAGGGCAAAATTAGACCATTTTTTATTATATAATCCGGCAAATACATCGCCATACGTTTCCATTTTCATCACACTCACGATCTATGTTGGAATCGATAAGAAACCTCTTGCAACAAGCCTAAAAGAACACTTTTAAACTGTGATTGAGCTTCTTCACTCAATTCATTATTCTCTAATAACTCTTTCTCACACACGGAGACTTGTTGAGGGATAACATGGGCATGCAAAGAACGAAATATTAAGCGCATCGAGTTTAGCGTGTTAATGCCTGACCTCATTCCACCTGACGTTGACATCAGTGCAATCGGTTTATTTTTAAATCCTGATCCATCTTGGTAATCTAATAAGTTTTTGAGTGCTCCAGAGTACCCTCCATGATACTCTGGAGAAGAAATAAGAAATGCATCAGCGGCCTTTATTTTTTCCGAAACTGTAATCATTTCTTCTGTTAGAGGTACTGCCGGACGGTACAAAGGAAAATTGGTATCACATACACAAATGATCTCTGTATCGTGCCCTTTCTTCTCCAGAATTCTACTTGCATTGTTTAATAGTCTTTTTCCTAACGAGTTCGGATTCATACTGCCATTAATAAGAACAATTTTAGCCATTTCGCTTCTCCTCTTTCTTCTCAAAAAGTTTCAATTGATGTTTATTTGGTGTTTTTTTGATTTTTCTAACCCTCTATCAATCCGTACAATCCATGACTTAATTTCGTTGTCGGCATGCAAACGATAAGATTTTTGTAAGGCTTCTAAAGCCATGGGATAGTTTTTTAACTTCATATAATTCATACCGAGTAATCGCCAGCCATATGCATCATGGGGATGATCTTTTACATATGGAGTAAGCAATGTACATGCTTCTTTTTCTTTATTTGTCCGAGTATACAGCATCGCCAGTTCTGTTATTGCCCATTTTTTATGAACGCTATCAACATAATTAAGATACAAATCCTCAAGATCGTTCGTTCTATTATGCTTTTTCAGAATTTGTGAAAAGAGAGTAGCGTATTCTAAATGATCAGGGTGTAATCGACAAAGTGAAGATAAGCCAGTCGTTGCTAGCGTCCATTCTTCCTTCGAAACAGCAGCCTGTACCAAATTATGCCAGGCCTTCGAATGACTCTGGTCTTTTGCAACGACGTTGTTCCACAATTGCATCGCTTTTATTGGATGGCCATGTGCAAAATATACATTTCCAAGATGATATAGGGAGTTGGCATCCCTTCTCAAAAGGTAAATTGAGCGCCAAAAGAAAGATAGGATATAAAATCTCGCCTTTGATCCGTTATGAGGAGATCGTTGCTCCAGTCTCTTCAACTAATATTCCCCCCGTGTATAACTTAAGTAGTAACTTTCGTACGGAGGCCTCTTGCTTTTCTGGAAACTTTTTCAACAAATCTATTATTTTGATTGGATGTTTGCATTGTGTGAGAACTGTGACGATGGCAGGAGAGATTACCATATAGCTATCTTTTTTACAATCATAAAGGACACGAGTGTCCTTTCTCTGGATCATTTCGATAGGGTACTCCTTCTCCTTACCAGGAACGGTAGGGTACATATTCTTCTCTAATTCAGATAGGGAGTAAGGCAAAGTATACATTTTACATGAAGGAGAGAGCGACAGTTCTGAATCATCCTTCAGTAAAGGCCCAGCTTCTGAATCTACTATCTGAGGCGGATCTATGAAAAGTTCCGTATCATCAACAGCCAGCACATCACGAGGGAAGTCGTATCTTTCCTTTTGCTGAAGCTCACTTACTAGGGAAGAGGCAAAGGCAAGAAAATGTTCACTGTCCCAACCCGTTTCTGTGCGGAAATGATAACTACGTTGGAGATCTTTCTCTGGGTTTCTCTCAGATTTCCACTCAATTCCATATTCCCTAGATTCGTTCCAAAAGCTGCTCCCTTCATAAAGGCGAAAAATTTTAAAACGAATATAACGATCTATCCATTCCGAATGTTCTTTTAAGAATGATATGAATTCCGTAAATCCTTCCGGAGAAGTGAGCGGATAACCTAGGACGACGGAATGGTAAATAGGAATATTTTCCGACCTACATGCACTCCAGGATTGCCGTATCCTATTCTTTATCTGTTCAACGTTATCTTTAACGAGCCAACCTTTAATCTCCCAGTGAACCCACTTGAGCCCTCTACTCTTAAGCCAGATCACCTCATCCTCTTTCAAGGATTGATCAAATTTTAAATAGATTCCCCAAGGGACTTCGATATGTGATTTTTCTAAGCGTTCTCCAAAATATAGAGCTTCTTCTACGGTTGTAGGTTCGTACAAGTAAAGGCGCTTATTCTTTAAATGCTTGCTTTCGGATAACCAAGAAAAAAATGAATCTTCCTGCATCCAGTTCTTCTGTACCCGAATATCTAGATATGGAGTCCAATATTCAGCTACCTCCAATTCCCCAAATCCCCAGCTGATGGTTTGCCTGGAACTCCTATGCTGAATGAAATCTTGAGGATGTCTAACAGCTATAACATGGCTTAGATTCATAGGAGGATTGTTTACTAAATATCTTCCAAAATCTGCAAAGAACGGACCTGCCCATGAAATACACGCATCTTTATTCTTTTCACGAATAAGATCCGTTAATGTATAAGCGGAAACTAATTGTTGATCTGATTCAATCCAGATGATCCATTCTCTCTCTTCCTCTTCTATAATAGATTCCAAGAATGGTTTAAAGGGGTTCGTTTCATTGTCACTTACACTCTTTTCCAGTTGTTCTGTACTTTCGGTGGAATACAGCAAATTAGCATCATTCATTGTTAATTGAGTAGGAAGATAAGGGAGTTGAAATAGCTCTATTGCATAACGTATAAGATTCCTTGCCTCTTCTCGTTCACGCACACCGCATTTAGTCTTCATCGTTTGTATAGCTCCATGAAGATTCTTCTCTACGGTTTCCCTTCTCAAAAAGGCTCTAAGCAAACCTCTCACATACTCTTGATCTTCCGGTTGAATTTCGTTTTGAGTATGCAAGCTAGTCCATTCATGTTCAAGATGTTGATATCGTTTTATTACAGCATCCGAATCTAAGACATGTTTCCAAAACAAAAGATTTGCATCTAATAATTCAATGTCAATGTGAGAAGCTCGTACAGAAGAGATACAGGACGTTAACAGAAAAGGAATTTCGGAGGGATCTTTTAAAGGTGGATAGATTACTTTAATCGGAAGAGTCATGTCCATTTCCCCTTTCAACAAAGTAGCTTAATCTTAGTTCGGCTGTGTGGCGCTGCTCATTACCTTTAGTCAGCCACGTTTCACTCAGACTGGGTAACATTTCACTTAAAGTACATTCTTCTTCCGTCCAAAAAGCGTCCCACATCTCAAGAAGAAAGTAGTTATCAAAATCAATATAAAAGGGTTTGGGCTGATTGGCTATTTTAACAAATGCTTCTTGTGGTAGTCTGTTTTCCATATGAAATTTGAATGCATCATAAAAAAGCTCAGTGGAAGAACCTGGATACGTTTCATTCCAGAAATTTTCTTTTTTTATCTGCCATTTAGCCCTTTGAACAACTAAATCCCCCATCATCATTCTTGGAGTGAATGAGCCTGTATTAACAACAAAAGGCACGGCCTTAGGTAAAGAAAAGAAAGAATGCACCATGGTATGAAGTTCACCGTTGTAAGTACGATAATCTCCATCGTCATCTGGTAGAGATAGAACAACCCCTTCCTCCGAACACTTCACCATTGCATGAGCCAGAGAAATCTTATGGTTTGAGCTATTCGATATGCTGCTCATTTGGGCGGTTATGCCGGGATACTCGAAGGGAACAATTTTAAACCGTTTATTCGATAGTAAATTCAACATAAGTTGATTCTTTGTACTGTTTTTGATTTTCTCTTTTAATTGTGCCGTAAGATTTTCTTCATCACGATGAAATTGTAATGCCCATCCCCAGATCATGACGGTATCATGAATTTCCCCGAGTATAACTTGATAAGTACCATCTTTCCTTTTGGCTAGCATCAGATCGGGGGAGTTAAACCAGCCAAGGTCTGAATCAAATTCGTAGTACGCATCGTTGGGAAGATCAACAACAACATCTTTGCTATTTTTCACAAAGGATTCCACTTGCTGCTCTATGTCTGTTTGTATGTTATGCCATTGATTTTCCCAGTTTTGAGCTTCAGGATGCTGAGTGACATCACGTATAAATTTCAGGTATGGTACCTCTTTTGTTGATTGATATAAGGTGGTAAATATCTCTTTCGCAAGCTCCTGCTGCTTCTCATACTTCTCTTGTCCATGTTTAGCACAGAGATTTAGCCATTTAGGCACACTTTCTCGAATAACCCGTTCAATGCTGCCACCAATCTGAACCTCGTCTAATGGACCATGGCACTCCTCATATATAAGAGTACGGTCTGCATATATCGCTCCACCACTTCTTCTCGGCTTTTCCCCTGTCCATTCCGTGAATGACTCCTCAAGTTGTGTTAGATCATGTATCTTGTCTTCCAACGACAACGATGGATATGAACATTTCAAATCCCATAGCCAATTGACCCTTTTTCTCCATACGATGACTTCGGGATGTGGAGGTAAGGTTGGGTTATTCATCCACTCTCTTAGACTTCGTAAGGCATCCGGTTCTGTTACCGAAATCGGTATTTCAATGTCAACCAACTTTTTGCTCTCAAGCCGCGATAACAATTGTTCTGTTTCTTCGATCGTCAAAGTTAAATGATTCGCCAGCTCAGATATGGTTTGAAAGTCATGAGACAGTCCCTCAACTAAGGGGTGATAGCGCTCCTGAAGTGCAATTCGTTTGCCTGAATGAGGAAAATAAAGTGTGGAGCCCTCCTTCTTAAGAAGGTAAGATAATTTCACACTACAATAGGGCCTAAACTCTTTTTTGACTTTTAATACTTTTACTAAACTGGAAACCGCCCAGTAGGGCAGAAAAGCTCTCCGTTCTCTTTCTTGCCCCAAAACTTTATACTTTACGTCTTCGTTTATATTTCCTAATCTGCCGTATTGTATAGGACCAAAATAACTTGTGGTTTCATTCTTGGTGCAAAATCTTTGAAGATAGGATATTAATTGCCTCTCTGTCCGCTTTACATCTGCATTTCTTTTTTCTAAAGAATTCTGCAAATAGGGAAGTAATGCATTTTTATACATGGATGGACTCTGTTGAAAAACAGCCTCTTGTAATCGCACGTCCTTAAATATGTCCTGTAATTCACGTTGTTTTAAAGAGAGTTCCTTCCTGAATACTTGAGCACTTTCTTCACAAATGAATTTCAAACGTTCTACATTTATCTGATAACGTTTTAATTCATGTAATACGTTTTTATCTAATCCCCCAGTCTCAAGGATCGAGATGAGTTCTAGATGTAATGGATTTCTTTTGGCAACCGTTTTGCGAGCTTTTTTCCAAAAAGGAAGTACTGCGTCTGAGATTGAGCTAACTCGTTCTAATTCCTTCATACGAGAGACACTTTGATCTATATTCCTCTCAATCTCATATCGTTGATGAAACGTTTTAACCGTCTTCTCAAACCGAAGTTTCTCTATCCATTCCACAGGAAATCCGGTAGAGCGTAGAATAAACTCAGGAAAGTGCTCCCACGTTGGAGTCACGATACAGCTCACCTCCTAATCGTTTGGATACGGGTGCCCCTTTTTGAAAAACAGTTCCCCTCATTTCAAAACAGTACCTGCCCTCCTCATCCTTAAGCCACAAATGATTGGGTGAGGGCTCCATTTCTATAAAAGTTACACTTTCATTTTTTTTGAGCAAACTATGGAGCAATTCGATAGCAAAGAAATTTTCAAAATCAAAGAAAAACGGCTTTTTCTCCGAATTCACCTTAAAAAAAACATATCTCGGAAGTTGATATTGATCCCGAAGTTGTTGCATTTCAACAAAAATCCCAAACAAATCTTTTTGGTTACGCAAGCCTTCTAATTCTTCTTCCCCGAGTTCCCAACGCTCGCGCTGAAAGATTACTCCGTTAATTTCAATCCTTGGCGTATGTTTTGAAAGATGAATAACCGGCGAGCTCACACGAGAGGGAGCAAAAGCCCATAAATGAAGGTTATCGTCGCCGCTATTGTATAAATAGTGCTGTCTCTTATCTTGATCTATTAATTTCACTTCCTTATTTTCATACGTCACATATAAATCACGAATCGAGACCACGCCTTGAGCTCTCATGGAAGGCGTTCCAAATAATTTGATAATCGTACCCGGGAAAGTTTCATGTATAAGTCCTTTATGCCTCCTTGTATTCAGTATGACAGAGAGGTTTTGGTACATGGGCATATCAGAGAGCATTTGATTAATCTCCTCATTTACTTGCTCTCTTTTAGAATCAAAGAGAAGTTGTGAGCCCCACATTGCAATAAATTGGTGAACCTCCCCCAATATGATTTTGTAATCCCCTCTTGATAGTGCATCTAAATCCTTAGCTGAAAACATCACATCCGGAGAAGTATGACATTCCTCAAATTTTCTAAAGCGATTAAATTGCTCGACATCTTCAGAGGTTATATGGGCGATCGAACCTTCCTGACGATTCTGGACCAACTCATCAAGAAGCTCATTAAATTGGTTTAATACAGGAAAAGAAAGGTCAACCTTTGCTTCAGCTAATAAGGTCTGGGATTTATAAATAAATTCTGGATATGGAATATGGGTTCGATTATCTTTTATTTTTTCAAAGATACGTTTTGAAATGGTTTGATAATAATCTCTCATTACATCGCCGTAAGCGGCGCTTAGATCGAGAACCGGTTGCAGCCTTTCCATAAAATCATCATAGAAAGTCTTGCCAAAAGAAAGTTTATCAATCGTTCCCTTACATTCTTCATAGTATAATGTTCGATCCGCATACATTTGTCCTTGGCTTCGCCGTGCAGACGAATGAGTAACTTCTTCAAATAATTGTTCCATACGCTCGGTGACATGTCTGCGATGATTTAAATCTTTCAACAATGCTTCTTCTTTCAAATAAATAAACTGTTCCAAAATCTCGAGCCATTTTCTCTTACTATCTTCGTTTATCGGAAGATCCCTTAACCACGAATGCAAATAGCTAAATGGATCAAAAATCGTGGAAGGAATTTCGATTTCAAATAGAACGATGTTTTTATCAGTCAGTTGTTTGATGTAACGACTTAGTTCAGAAACATCCAGATCCAATTTTACAGACAATTGATGCAGATTTTGCTCTTCATTCGATATTTCCTGTACAATCTTATCGTATTTTTCAGGAAGTAAAACTTCTTTATCCAGGTGTAAAAAGAACATTTTATCTTTTTTGAGTGTACACATCGGGTGCAATCTAGGGATCAGAACGTTTCTTATCTCCGGTTCTTCTGCCATACTTTTTGCAAGCTCTTTAACCATCCAGAATGAATAATGTATTACACGCTCTGCGAATTTGCCCGAGTGCGCTTCAAAATGCACAGACTCTTCCGATTCTATATCCCACTCTGCATAATTCATTGGCCCAAAAAAACTGGCCGTATCATTTTTTGAACAAAAACGCTGCAAATAGGAGTAAAAACGCATTTCCAGTGTTCTTATTTTTGAAGATCGACTCTCATATTCCCGATGCGCCATAAAACGAGAATAGGAAATATTAAATACATCAGGATTAGAAATATAAACAGCCTCCGCCAAATAAGGATCTTTAAATATGTCTTGAAGTTGTTGCCTGTTCATCTTTAGCTCTTCAAGAAATATCTTCTCAGTCCGTCTCATGGTTTCTTGGATGTGAAGATTCACATCATGCCATCGCTCCAAACCATTACGCAAAGGGTGATCTGTAGTAAAGAGTTGGTTCACTTCCTCTATTTCACGGTTTCGTATCGTATTCTTCGCTAGATATTTCCGAACTCGGGACAGGAGGTGTAAGATCGTTTTCTGGTTCTGTTCGGCATGCAGCGTGACGGTCTGAGGAATGATATCACGCAATAAGTGTTCTGTAAGTGATTTCTTATCTTTCTCTAAGGAAGTAATTACTGATAACAACTGAATGGTTTCTTGCCAGTGGAGCTGCTCTAGTATCTCAAAAGGGAAACCCGTTTTTCTGACAACCAGTTTTGATACAAACGTCCAGTCCAAATTCTCTTTGATATCCACCCTGTTCATACCTCCAAACATCGTATTGTAATTACTGTTGGATTAACGGATTAGGAATATGGATCGGATAAAAGGGACGGCCGATTTTCGTGATCGGTAAACCCAGATCCAATTTTTGCTTTATCATAATGGAGTCATTTTGTTGTAATATCTTGATTCTTCTCTTCTGGAGCGAAGCGAGGTTCTCGTCACCAAACTCGACAGCCATAGAGGCTGAATGTTCCAGCCAGTGGGCAGCTTGGGCAAAATCGTTGTCATTGTATGCATAAATTGCTAGCTCCTGAGCAATAAAGGCGGCATGAAAAACGTCGTCAATTCCTTTTGCAATTTCATAAGCTCGCGTGATATGAGCAATACCTTCTTTTTTCTGGCCGCTCGCTACACGAAGTGCTCCCAAACGGAAATAATAGGTTTTGCTAAACGCTGCGGTTGTGCTACGCGTTATAAATTGATCAAATTTTTGCCAGGTCGTCAGCGCTTTTTCACTCAAACCCATCTTTTCAAAAAGTACGCTTAAATTAGAAATGACATTAATTTTTAAATGAAGCGCATCTCCTCCTTGAAGGTTCATAATCCGTTTTAGGGCAGCTTGACTGTATTGTAAAGCCTCGCGATAGTTCTTCTCCCGGAAAGCAGACAAAGCACGAACATTAAAAAGCCAACCTTTTTCGATATCCGCTTCGTTCCCTTCCAACATTTCGGCCTCTTCCATCCCTTTTTCAATCCAAGACTGAGCCTCTTCTTCCTGATCCAGCCGTTTGCTAGAGAGAAGAGCCAGGTACATACAGGTTGAAGTTCGTTTCCGAGGACGCGTAGAGAGTGAAAATAGATGCTTATAACAAACTATTGCTTTGCTGTAGTTCCCGCAGAAGGCGTACACCAGTCCTTTTTTCATCCAAAAGAATGCTAGTCGTTCCTTTTCGCGATCCGTATGGATCCCTTTTTGAATCAGCGCTAGACCAGCCTCATAATTTCCGCCCATAACATACCGTTGGATGGTTTCCTCAATATCGTATGTGTTGATTGATTCAATATTTTGAAACCACGATAACGCAGTTTTCTCATCTAAGGACAATGACCGGTTCTTGATCACTGCCTTCATTCTCTCTTCAATTTCTTCGGTGCCATGAAGGCTCTTCTTCCACAACTGTATAAGTTCACAGCGCAAAAGTCTGCATTCTTCATCCCAGCTTGTTGGAACCTCGCCAACATGTACCCGCAATTTAATATTTCCCTTCACATAAGAAAGATAACTGATAAATTGAAGGCTCACCCTGTCTGCCTCTGCTGCGTTATAAAAGCTGATTTGAAGCGGTTTTCTATAACTTACAAGCTGAATTAACTTGGATATGCCCCAAACTAAGCGAAAGATCTGTTCAGATTCTTTGGATAACCTTCTTTCGGAAGAACCTGCAGCCAGCGCTTCCAAGGGATCTGCATGCTCGTTAAAAGATGCCTCCGGGAACAAAAATTGTAACTCAGCGGAAAATTGTTGCTTCAACTCTGGATGATTTATATCAATAAAATCTTGAAGTTGCCACCAGCACTCCTTTAACCCATAGAATGAATGGAACAGTTTCTCTTCAAAGGAAATACCAAGCCTGATTTCATCATGTGTAACAAGGGTAGTAGGATCCTTATACATGGCCCTGCTCCTCCTTTGTTCCAATTTTGTAAACGCCCATTCTGAGCTCACAAGAATGGCTTCCTTTGCTAGAGGTTAACCATAGATGATTAGGATCCGGAAACATCTCTTCGATCATCAAATTTGAATTTTCCATTAAAATCTGCTGCATTAGTTCAAGGGAAAAGTAATTTTTGAAATCAATCCAATAGGGTTTTCTAACCTCAGATCCTTTCATATAAATGATGTCAGGAAGACCCTCTCTTGTTCTCCATCCCTCTACTTTTTTCATTAATTCAATGCCTTGCAAGCCTTTAAACTCTAGATGCAGGGGACCTGCTTCAAAGCTCCAACGTTCTCTCTGATAAACAACACCATCTATAACTACTCTAGGTGTATGTTTTCCCGTAGAGATAGGAACATGGAGCAGCATCGGTTTACTGAACATCGCAAAAGGCAAATAAAATACTTGGTCCGCCAGAGGTACATAGAGCTCAATTTGTTCCAAAGGGTCTTTTCTCAGAAGTATGAGGTTTCCTTCATCATTTTTTGTTACTACCAGTTCGGATAATTTAATGGATTCCTTGCCCTGCGCAGGCTTCTCCGCGATTTCAATGACTTTGGATGGATAATCATAAAAAGCTTTATTTCTTCTCATGACTTCTAACCCCGCCAAAGTAGTACCATCTGCCATATCGATCTGTTTTAATAGTTGGATCAGCTCAGTCTCAAGACTTTCTTTCTCTTGATAAAAATGGGTCATCCAGTTATTCATCAATAAATGATGATGCAGCTTTGCAAGAATGATTTCTACGTTGCCCGTTTGTAAATCTTCTATATTACTGGCTTGGAGAAATAAATCCGGTAAAGCATAAAAGGAACGATTAGAAAGTTTGATTTGCAACTGGTTGGAAGAAAGCTCGACTTTCTTCCATTTTGATCCGTTCTCTTCAACCATTTCTTCTAGTTGCTGCGTAAGAGAAAATGGCGGCAAAGTAGGTATATCCGGATAGTGTTCTCTTAATTGCTCTATAAATTTAGAAAAAGGAACTTCTGTATTATCTACAGTTTGCATTTTTTCGAAGACTTTTTTTCCTAGCTGTTGATAGTGGTTCCATACTTCTTCTCCGTATGCTGCGCTAATATTCAGAACGCCAGAGACTTTTAATTCTAGTTCTTTAATAAAGGGGTTTCCTAAAGTGAATTCCTTGATATGCCCTTGGGCATCTTCGTAATAAACAAACCGGTCTGCGTATAAAGATGCTTTGCCGCGTCGACTCGGCTTACCAGCCAGTTGCTCAAACTTTTCTTCAAGCGTTCTGACCGATTCAATTTTTGACGCTATTTTTTGTTCGGCCAATTGCTCCGTTATTACAGATAGCTCCTCCAGTTCACTGCACCATTTTTCTTTCACTTCGTTATCTGGCAGTAATCGAAGTTGTTCTAGAAAGATAGAAAGTGGATGAACCAATGTGGACGGAATCACCCATTCCTTACGTAAAACCCCTTTTGAGACGAGTTGATTTATCCAGTTTTCAATTTGTGCAGGTAAAATATCCGTATAAGCCTCTATGACTTGCGAAAGACATGGTGAATGCTGCTGAATATAGCGTAAAATAGACATTAACCGTTCTGGCAGTTTGATTCGATTCTCAGAAGAGGTTAAAATATGTCCTTCTTCTAAAATAGTCCAAGCAGAGATGTGCAAAGGGACATAGGGACTAAGTTCCTTCTCAGCCGCCGCAGCTTTAATGAGTTCCTTAACAGCCCAATAGGATATAAAGGACTCTCTATCTTGTAAATAGTTTTTCTGATCCCATTTTCCATTCCAGTAGCGAGGCTCTTCCCGATCTACCTTTCCATAATTCAGTGGACCAAAAAAGCTAGCCGATTCATTCTTAGCGCAAAACCGCTGGAGATAAGTGAACAGTTTTTTTTCTATTCTTTTCACCTTTGAAGGTCTTTGGGAAGTTGTAAAGTGATGCATATATCGATCAATATGCTGATACATATCCGGGTTCGATATAAAGATAGCCTGCCGAAAGTCTTCCGTATCAAAAACGTTTTTCAGTTTTGTTCTTTTCTCAGCGAATTCTTTTTCAAAGATAGCCTTAATTCGCTCTTCATCTGAATCTTGGCCCAACAGCAACAAGGTTTGCTCCATTCTTAAATCAGTCAACCACTCAAAAGGGAAACCTGTGCTTCTCAAAACAAAATGTCCAAACCACTGCCAACCACCGGAAAGATCATGCTTACGCAGAGAAGTATTTTTAGAATTATCTGTTAACAGATTCATTAACTAACACACCCTCTAACTTTGTTGGATATGGCTGATGGGAGTATGTAAATCCCATTCTAAATTCACAGGTTTGTCTCCCTTGTTCACCCTCCCAAAACAGCTGCTCTGCTCCAGGTAAGAATTCCGCAATCTCAATAGAAGACGAATTTTTCATGATACGGAACAACCAATCACAAGCCCAGTAATTTCGAATGTCTACAAATACAGGTTTTTCAGTCATCGACCATTTGACAAAGAACTGCGTTGGAAGGTTATTAGCAGCCTTGAATTTGTAACCTTCTGTTAGAAGTTCATATCCAGATGGTATCGCTGTGCATTCATAATTCTGTGTGTCTATCATCCATTTTTTTCTCTGATATACCATTTCTCCAATATAAATTCGAGGTAGCGGTGTTTGATCAAGAGTATTCAAAAGATTTATCGAAATGATCCTGGGTAAAGAGAATGCCCCATGAGCTATTGTTCTGACATCCCCGGGATAGAGGAGGATTTCCTTGCCTTGATATTCGAGAATTAAACGCTCTCCTTGTTTTACAACGTTCACTTCGCCTATAGGAATAACGTGTTGACTACTTTTGGTTGATTTTGAGGCTAGCTCAATGGTCCAACCAGGTAACTCTGGAGTTATATGTTTATGTCTTCGGTTAGAAACAACGCTAGACATTTGATGTGATATCGGGAAAGCAGAGATAAAATCCTGCATCTCTTTTTTCACTGCCTCATTTTCAGGATGAAAGAAGCCAAATACGCCATCATAAATCGTGCTCCAGTCATCATGAATTTCCCCCAATACAATTTGATATGTTTCCTCTTCCAAGTCTCTCATTGAATTTGCTGCAATCATGAGATCTGGACTAGGAAAACTAATTGGCGCATGGGAATACACTTGATCCAACATTTCTTCATACTCTCGAATTAGCCGCTCCACTTGCTGCTCATCAAGAACATAACCCTCCGATGTCTCTCTGAGTAATGAACTTGCTTTTTCCTCAAATTCCTTCACTCTTGTTGAAACAAATGGTACTCCAGGGTTATCCAATCCATTGATTATCTCGGTATAAGATATAGTGCGTCTCTCTTCTCTTAATTCTTCAAAGATACGAAGGGCAGATTCTTGATAATCTAACCACCGCAAGGCGGCAGGGATCTTCAGAAATTCTAATACAAGGACACTTTGTTTATATAGCCGGTCATAAAGCTTACCGCCTATCTGTAAATTTGCTACACTGCCAACGCAATCTTCGGTAAGAATCAACCGATCCCCATAAAGCGTACCGGCTTTACGCCGAACCTCTTGCTGATGCCATAACCCAAACCACTTTTCTGCTGCTTCAAAAATTCGGGCTTTTTCAGGCCACTCGGAAGCTTCAAATTGATCTTTCAATGTTACAGCTTCGTTCACAAACGAAACCCAGCGATGCCCAACAGCAGAAGGCAATTGCTCTACAATCCCCCGTAAATCCTCTAATAATGGAACCCTTGTCGCACAAAGTTCAATTTCATGACGAATCACTTCAATTTTTTTTAGCTGTCCAAGCATATACTCTATTTTCTCAATCGGTACATCTGTTAAACGAGACAACTCATATAGCTTTCTTTGACCGTCTATATGTTTTAACAAAGAGAGATAGACCTCTGGAAGAGTCCTTGTTTTGTCTGTAAAATGATACTTCATCATCTTATTTTCAAAGGTTACTAACGGATTTTTCCTAGGAGGAATATGTCTCAGTACAGCGGGATCGCTACTGATTCTGGAAGCCATTTCACGAATGCACCACTGACTAAAAGAGGCTGCTTTTCTTTGCAATGTTCTTCCTTCCGTATGTTGTATCTCAATCGAATGAGCATGATTTCGATCAAAACGTCCATAGTTAATCGGACCAAAAAAGCTTGTTGTATCGTTTTTCGTACATAACCGTTGCAAATATCCAAATATTAAAGATTCATTTTTTCGAACCTCTTTATTTAGGGATGGTCCTTGCTCACCAGCTTGTTGCCATAACTTGATATGCCTTTCCAATGCTTTAAACGCAGACGGACTACTAAAATATACGGCTTCTTGGAAACGAGAATCTTCTGCAATCTCCTTAAGGCCCGCCCGTACTTCTCCAAACTCTTTTTCAAAACTTCTTTTTCCCTCTAACAACACTTGTGATTCCTTATGGAAAAGAGCGTTCCACGCAACTGGAATCTCTTTCCACTCCTTTGGATAATTTCTGGACAACCACCAACTCACCATTTCTTCCGCAATAGGGGTTCTTTTGAGGAAGTGTTTTCTAGCTTTCTTCACCTTGTTGTATTGTTTTTCTTCTCCCACCTGACTCCATTCCCAGCTCACCATCAGATCGTAAACGGTTAAGAGATATTTTTTAGCCAAATTTTCTTTACGCTGTTGAATATCTTCCCATTGTTCTAATGAAACGGTTGCTCTTTCAGAATTTAGCCTCTCCACCATATGAAATGGGAAACCTGTTGTTCGAAGGATCAATCTATCCATTAACTTCCACTTCATCTCACGATTGGATAACTGCATGCTGAAGTTCCTCCTTAAGGCTGTTCTGCTTTATTGGAGGGCGAACCATAATGCCCCGGAGTTCACAACAATAGCTTCCCTTCTCATTTTGAAACCAATTAGACTTTCGGTTCGGTAGTAATTCACTAAAGGTTACATTTTCCTCTGGGACCAAATGTTTAAGTAGTAAATCAACTAAATAATAATTTTTAAAATGAATGTAGAACGGCTTTAACTCGCTTTTCAGACGAACAAAAACCTCATCAGGAAGTTGATACTTCTCCTTTAATATCCATGCTTCTATAAACCGCTTATGCTCGTCCGCCGCCAAAATGTTATGCCACTCCTCGGTTGACATTGTCCAGGTTTCACGCTGGAGTACCATGTCACGAAACAGAATACGTGGTGTATGTCCAGGAAGTTTAAATTTAGGCACCACGACGTTCGGTTCGGAAAAAACAAGGGATACCACATCATCTGGTTCTCCCATATGTGGAATGACCCGCTCATGATGTATATCCCGAATTAAGAGCTCTTCGTTCTCTTCTACCACATATAGTTGACTAAACGACAATACGTTACTTTTGCTCTTCTCCGAATAACCCATGAGTGTAATACTTCGATTAAATATTTCTAAAAAGAAGTTTTTTCCGGCTCTTTGTTTTAACACCACATTTACGATCTGCTTTCCGTTAGGTAGGCTCTCAATAGCCTGTGTGACTTCTTTAATCCATTTATCTCGATTAGGATGATAATAAAGCAGATTACTCATCCCTTGTGTCCCCCAATGAACTTCACCAATAATCCACTGAAAATCCCCTTGATTAATGTCATCTATATTTTCTGCTTGAATCATGATATCTGGGGATGTCACACATAAATATTGTTCTGCTTCAGGAAGATCAATTATGCTTTCTACCCATTCATCCTTCAGTTCGATTACCTTACTTTGTTGCAGGTTTTCTTCTGTAACCCACTTTTGCAAGTGTTCGGAAGGAGATTCACCCTTTAGATCCAATTGAAATTTTTGCTGCTGTAGAGCAAGTAAAAATACTAAAAAAGGAACTTGTTGTGAACCTGAAGCCTTAATTAGTTGTTTGAACAGATGTTTGGCTTGAGATTGTGCCAGCTTTTTTTTCTTATTAGCTAGGGTCCAGCCCCAATCTAATAAAGGAGATAAACGATGTTGTAAATCCTCCTTCGCTTGGTGGGATAGAGTGAAACTGGTCACATCACCTGCACATTCTTCACAATACAAACTACGGTCTGCATAATTTTCCCCCGATGATTGATACGGCTCTATGCCTGTCAATATTTTGAAAATTGCCCCTGCTTCTTGAAGGATCTTAACTTTTTTCTCAGCGTTCCCATTACTGTACTCCGATTGCCATCTTTGAAATTGTCCTAAATGTAGTAGCCAGGTGTCTCTTAATTGACTCTCTGGTAACTTCTCAACGAATCTGATCAAGTCCTCAAGTAAATGATGAGTGGATGGTGTCAACCTGTACCCTCTAATGACGACACCTTTATTGATCAAAAGTTCAATTTGTTTTAATACAGAAGCCGAACTATTACCTAATAGGTCGTTCGCGGATTTCTGTCCATCACATTGTTGTAAAATCTTAATTGTTTCTGCTTTGGTTCCTATTTTTTTTCCACTCTGAGCGTGTATGATCCCTGTTTCGTCAAGATAAAAACTATCATGCAAAGATAGTGGGAAATAATTGTTCCATAGTTCTTCACGATTGATCTGATGAGACAAAGACTCGACCACCCAGTAGGCAAGAAATGTACGTCGCTGTGTAGGGATGTGTCCTGTTCTTGTATAACAAAGGTTTTCTTTCTGCTCAGTGAACAACCCATAATTCAATGGGCCAAAAAAACTGGTTGTATCATTTTTGAACAAAAAACGCTGTAAGTAACTAATGTAAGCTCGTTCTTCATAACGCCTTCTGGAAGGTTTCATTGTATTTGTCTCTTTTTGAAGATAGCTGTTCAGGGAATTCCATACCTCAGGATTGGAGTGGGCGATGGCTTCTTGGATGTCGGGTAGACTCAATAGGGATCGAAGCTGAGTTGTTTTACTGTTTTTCTCTTCTTGCAGAATGTTTAAGGTGCTTTCTTCTTCCTTCAGGAGTTCTGCTCTCTGCCTTTCGTATTCTCTAAGCCATAAGTTCCCTGGAGGCAGATCATGAGGCCAATCGAATGTTAATAAAGGAGTTTTTTTCATGATCTGTTTTTTTACTTTGTATAACCTTTTAAATACAGGATCTCCCTGAGGATAGATGTTTTGTACTGCAACAACCCATTCATCAAATGTAGTGAGAAACCATTCCCTTTCTTCCTCCAATTTCTCTCTAAGTCGAGTTGTATGTTGAATTTTATTTATAGTTTCCGAAAATAAAAGAGTGTCCATCAGATGTTGAGGAAATCCAGTGCTGCGTACAATATAATCCGATAAAAAGGACCACATAGTCGATTTCACCTCATTCCTACTGCTGCAAACCGTTCAAAACTGAACGCCTTCAGCAGATTCGAAGTTTTGTTATTTTCCAGCTCTTCAGTAACTAAATGTCCCGTTAAACCGCTAAGCAGGACTCCATGTCGAGTGTGGCCGGTCGCTAAATAAAACCCTTGCCATCCAGGAACAACACCAATGATAGGTTGCCCATCTGAGGTAGCAGGACGAAGCCCAGACCATAATTCTTGTATTTCGCACTTTTTAAGTTCAGGTACGTAGTCAAATAAGGGGAGCAATTGTGCCAGTCCTTTTGGCGTAATGGCTTTGTTGAATTTTTCTCTTTCGTTGGTTGCTCCCAATACAACGGTACCATTTGGCTTTGAGAGTATATAGCCTTTAGAAGTGTTAATCATAACGTTCAGATCGACATCTCCCTGTTTTAATACCATAATCTGTCCTTTCAATGGATAAACAGGAAGCTTTAGTTTAGCCCATCTTGCGAGTAAACCGGACCAAGCTCCTGCAGCTAATATCGTAGTTTTAGCTCGAATCTGATCACCGTGATTAGTTAATATCCCGTACAGACGTTGATTCTGTTGAATCAGTTGAATAGCTTCGGTATGTTCTTTTATCGTTACACCTAACTTCCTCGCCATTTTTGCTAAGGCATGAGAAAATTGTACCGGATCTAGATGGTGTTCCCCTGGACTATGGACTGCCATTTGAATATTGGTAGACAGCAAAGGCTCAATCTCTCTAGCTTTTTCTGCGCTCAATAGGGTTGTCTTAGGATTAGCCGCGGATTGAAGCTGAAATGTGTCTTCAAGAATCACGGTCTCTTCTTGATTTATTGAAAGACGCAATAAATCTTGTTGAATAAGTCCGCTACTTATCTGTGTTTTGCTTTGTAGTTCTGGTACCCAATTTAGAAGATATTGGAGTGCTTCTCTGGATAACTTAGAGTAAGGATGTTCCTCACCTGATCCTTCTGAGACAGTTGTAAGTAAGCCAGCACGGCCTCCTGATGCCTCCTGACCAAGGTTTCCTTTCTCTACAATGACTACTTTCGCTCCCTTTTGCGCTGCATGGATAGCAATAGACAGACCTATGACTCCGCCTCCTATTACACATATATCAAAGCTCTCTCTCATAAGTTCCCCCTAACATAGACGTCATGTTGCTAGGTCAGATTCTCATATATGACACTAAACCGGAATTCCGAAGTATACTTACTTTCATTACGTTCAAACCATAGATCATCAGCTGCTGGTAACATCTCCGATATAACTACTATCTCGTTTTTCTTAAAGAGCTGGATTAGCAATTCCAAGGTGAAAAAGTTTTCAAAATCAACGAAGATGGGTTTAGGTTCTTGATCTCCCCTTACATATACATACCGAGGCATAGAGTATTTTTCTTTGAACTCAATGGCCCATTCGATTAGTAACCAATCCTTGATGTCTTTATCACTCGCACTCGTTAAAATCTCTTGACTGTTTAGTTTCCAGCGTTCACGCTGATAAACAACCCCGTTGATCTCAATTCGCGGCGTATGTTCACCCATTTGAATAGAAAACGATTTGACGGAAGGAAAACTAAATATCTGATTCAGAGGTTCAACATCCGTCTCTAAATCCATGATCTTTTTATCTCCGGCCTCTGTAATGTAAAAGCGCTGATCATATATTAGATCTAACTCGGAAACCGCTCTTACTTCACTGCGGGATTTCATTGAGCGACCTAAGTTTTCTACGGTTATGCCTCCGCTTAGTTCGGGTCTAAAAGTTTTCCCTGGTGCTCTTGGCCCTACATGTTCGAGCCAGAGGGACTGTAAACGGTCACCTAAATGATGATAGATCTCCGCATTTAGTTGATTTCGTTCAGGGTAAACGGAGTCTAGTACGCTCCATACCTGAATACCGCTGTGAACCTCTCCTAATACCAGTTGATAATTCCCCTGATTTATCGCTTCAGCATGAGGCGCTGCAATCATTAAATCTGGACTGAATAAAGCCATTTCCGTTGTAGGATATTGAGAACAAAAGGATTCAATCTCTTCTTCTGTAAGACTAATTTTCCCTTGATCTAGAGAACAGGCTTGAAAGGTTGAGATCAGCTTATGATCAAATGCCTGAAGTTCTTTGTTTACGTACTCCAGTGCATTTAGTTTGCATTTTTGCATATGCAGTGCAAAAGATAAAAAGTTAGGTTTATTCTCAAATTTCTGATATTCCTCATAGGCGAACTGTGTGAATGACTGGTGTTCAACAGCAGCACGGCAAGTCAACAATCGAAAAATGGGGGTTAATTGCACTTTCCATTTGTCCTTTAACTCCTGTCCAATCAGACAAGTGGAGACATCTCCGTGTGCCTCTTCATATACAATCATTCTGTCGCTATAATGCTTTCCTTGATCTTTTCTAGAAAATAACTCTGTATGTTTTTCGAAGGAGATTTCAAGTGACTTTAACAGCTTCCGGCGTTGTTCAAAGGTGCTGCTATGATTCCATTCCATTAAAAGGTCAGACCATTCATCAGCAATTTTTTTCCAGACAACCTTTGACACACAGTCATTTGGCAGCCGATTTATCCATTCTTTTAGCTCGTGAAACGTTTCAAATACCGCAGTTGGAAAATCAACCTCCAGTACCAGTACTCGTTTTTCTTTTAATTTCAAAATTCGTGACAGACATTCGGTTATCGGCAAATCCAGAGATTGAGCAATTTCAATAACGGTCTTTAACCCATTACATTCTTCAATAATTTGATGATATAAATCCGGCAGCCGGATCAATTTGTTATTTGCTGCTTGTCTGAGCTGAGTACGTTCTCTTTTAAGGAATGGGCTGAGTTTGGGTTTAAGATAAGGTTGGATGTGTGAATCATTTGCAATTTTGTCGGCTAGGCTCTGTACTGCCCAGTAAGCAAGAAATAATTGACGCTTTATTTTACCGTTAACACGGATCTCCAGTTGACCTGGCTGAAATGTAAACACGCCGTAGTTAGAAGGACCGTAGAAACTGGCTGTTTCATTCTTGGATGTAAACCGCTGTAAATATTTCGCTGCCATTTTTTCCTTTTTTCGTTGCTTATTTGTGCGAGATGAATCCAACTCATTTGTTAGAAACGAATTTAATCCAGTTTCATATGCATTTGGAGATGAAAGATAGGTCGCTTCTTGAAGATTTACATTTTCAATAAAGATTTGCTGCAAATGGCTCCTGTTTCTCCTTAACTCATCTGCAAATACCGTGTGTATTTGTTCGTATACTTCCTTTAATGTATTGAATCTTTCCTTTGCTTCTATGAGCCGATGATGCTCTATTCTGCTTAGTAACTCACTACTTCCCTCACCTGCTGGCCATGTATAAAGATCCAGTTGGCGATGCAGTCTCTTTCTTTGTCGATTCGTTAATTCAGGCATGCTTCTTAGTGCGATTTTAAAGTCCTCGAGTGCTTCTTTACACTTTGCTTCATGCTTTTTCTTTTCATAAATCAACTCTGATGTGTTTGGAAAAGAAAGCTGTTGTAACCAGTGTAAGGGGAAACCTGCACTACGAAGAATAACATGCGGGAAGAAACGCCATTCGCCTTGGTCTAATTGTTTCCGTTTATGATCCGTTGTCAGTTTTAACGTCATTGCTGCACCTCCTAATTACTGATGTTCTTCGCCATACTCTCTGGTTGTTGGATGTTGTCCCGCGTATACTTCAGCCTGATTCGACCAAAGATTAACATTCCGATCGCCAGAAGTCCTACGATAAAACCGGAAGTTGCATAGACCATAGTAGGCGTAAAAGCCCCAAAAAGATATCCAAATAACGCATAGGCCATGAATTCCCCGATCCAGATAGTTACCGTATGAAATCCAAAAACTTTACCTAAGTGTTCATCTGCCACTCTTTGTTGCACTAAAGTAACCAAAGGGACATCAACGAATGGCTGAGTTAACCCCACCATGAACAAAAGAATCAGAGGAAGCCATATGGAATCACTAAACGGCATGAAAAGAAATGCGATTCCGCCACCTAACCAAGCCAGCATCATTGTACGATATTTGTTTTTAATCGCAAGGCGAGCCATAATAATTCCTGCAATGAGGTATCCAAATCCATCAGCGCTAGAAAGAACACCAAAACCTGAAGAGTCTAATCCAATTTCGTTCGAAACCATCAGATTACCAAGGTGGGCAATCCCTCGACCAAAACATGTAAACGCAGCAAACGTGATAAAAATGGAGAAGATAAGTCGATCTTGGGAAACCAATTTTAATCCGACACCTAAATCTTTAAAGAGATTTTTGTTCTTATGCTCCACCTTCACTTGCTTAATCTGCACAGGCATAAGTAAAAATACAGAAATAATAAATAGAATAGCGTTCATAATCATAATTTGCCCGGTACTAAGTAATGTTAATGAGAACCCAGCGAACAAGGGTCCAATGAGCCAAAATCCCATTCTCACGCTGTTGGTTATTGAGTTGGCTTTCATTAATTGGTCTTTATGAACGATACCCGGCATGGCTGCTCTGTAGGCGGTCATCGCAAATAAACGCAGGAAACCTAATATGAACGAAGCCAGCATAAAAATGATTTCATTTAAGAGGCTAGAAAATGCTAAAAATCCCATCACAACCATGAGGACTGCTCTTATAGCATTGCAAAACATCACAATTTTCTTTCGGTTAAACCGATCTGTTGCTACTCCAGCAACCATTCCAAAAATAATTTGCGGGATTGTCGTAAGAATTAACGTTAAAGCCAAGAGAGTAGTCGAATTGGACTCTTTCCAAATGGTCCATGTAATTAAAATAGTTGAGAAGCTTTCAGCTATTGGCGAAACAATTTGGGCGGATACCCAAAAATTAAAACTTCTATTTTTACGTAAAGGTATGATTTCTGACAAATGATGTTCCTCCCTTAAAACCAAAAATGATGAAAAGGATAAAAGAATCTTGAATTCGGTTTCGGGATGATTTGGTAGACTTCAATCTCCCCTCTTTCCATTTTTTCCAGTTGTTCTTTTCTATTCCTCAATTCAGAAGGGTATAATTTCTCAGCCCGTTTGATTGATGATTTCCATGGCTCTTCTGAAGCACCAATCATTTTGTTGACTGCACTTAAAGCTGTAGATACACTTATCCACTCTGGCACGAGATGAATTTTTTGGCATAGATTTGCGCTTCTTTGTAGCCATAATGCTGCTCTATCCATCTCCTTTGACTGAAGTAGTATATATGCTGTACTTCTGGCAATCCATTCTTGCATATAAGGGTCGGATATCATGTTACAAGCTTGGTATGCTTTGTCTAACCAACTTAGCGAAATATGAAGTTCGCCCTTTTTTCCAGCTAGAAATCCAATACGGAACCAATGTCCAACTAAAAAACTGTTGTCCTGGCCAGCGTTTTTATGGATGAATACCTGCTGTGCTTGTATCGCTGCATCTATTTTCCCAATGGCTTCATAAAGGTAGCTTGAATTCTGAGCATATGCAGACGAAAGCAGCGCCGCATCCTCCTCACCTAGTTGCTTAATGTATACCTTAACTTGTTGTAATGATTTCGCTGCCTGGGGCAGCTTCTGGAGTCTGTAATAAGTTAAAGCTTCTACATTATGTAACCAAGCCATTTCTCTGACCGCTGATTCATCATTCATTCCACTCAGAAACGCCATCCCTTGATCTACCACGCGAAGTGCTTCTTCAGGACGTTTAATATGATTCGCTAACAACAATGCATAGTATATCGCTGCTCTTGCACGAATATTGCTGGAGTATTTATTGGTTTGAATGATGTTTTGCAGCGTTGATTCTGCTGCAGAGAGCTGTCTCTCGAAAAGATAGGCACGCATGACAAGAAATAAAACCTCAGCCTCTTCTTCGTCATGACTTACCTTAGAAAGTAATTGGTTTGCGTGTGCCAGTACCGAGTATCCATCACACCAGACAAGTGCTTTTTCTAACGGTGTATTTAATAATTGCAAGCGTTCATTGCCTGATCTGGTCTTGGCCGTTTCCTTTAAATGGTCTACACCTAATGATTTATAAAAATCCCGTACACGAATATTGAGGAGTTGATTTACGTTGTGATCTCTAGATGGAAAGTGTTGTTGATGGAAGTAATATGTATCTATAGCAATTGGAAGGTCTTTAGTCCGATAAATTAACCTTTGCAGAAATATCAAACTTACCTTATCCAAGTAAGAGACATTTAATTGTAGAATCCAAGGGACTTGTATTTCAGTCGTCTGCTCACGAATCTCAAGTAAACAGCTCACCATATCATTGGCTATGCGAAGTATTTTCTCAATATTGGTTGAAAATTGCCGATCCTTTGGGTGAGCTGGAAGCGGAGTTAACCAGCCTGTCTCATCTTCTTTAAGAGCCTGATCCAAAGATTTGTAGTAATTTTGCAATGTAATTCTTTTTTCGATATAAGGATTAATTATAACGTTCCATACCTTATAAAGCAGATTGGCCGGCATATATGTGTCCTCTTTTAGTTGGATCGAAATGGCCTTCCTTCCATGTAAAGGAGGTAATTCTTGATGCTCCTGGCCCGTAGTACTCGGAGAAGCGGAAAACCACTGATGCTCTGCCCCCTGGTCTATCCAATTCAATAGGTCGAGTTTATCGGATTTCATTACCTTCATGATCTCACCTCTTTAATAGATTACAGATACGTTTTCTACATACAAAGATGGAGATATAAATCCTATACCTGATGTATTGCTATATCCATCTGTTGCTGGATCAATTGAACGTAACATCTGAAATAAAGGCGCTTCAATTCGGACCTGTGTCAATCTCTCAACCAAGCTGCTATTTTGAATTCTCCAACCTTCCGCCCCAAAAATGAGCTTACCACCTCGAATATGTCCACCATAGCTGCGATTCAGTAGAAAACCGGATTGGTTTTTACTTATAAATTCTTCTGTTGAATTGGATCCTTCCTCTACCTTTAGGTTCGTATATTGAATTTTAGGTGTACTCTGATAATCTTTGCGGAACGCGCGGCCATTTGCCATCTGCTGATGTTTGGTTGAAGAAGAAAGTGAATGCAAGGCTTCGTTAAATACACCATTTTTAATTATCGCAATGTCTTTACAAACGGCTCCCTCATCATCAAAACTTGAGCTCCTCAGCATCTCAGGGATGTGTGCATGATCCGTTAATGTGAGTGCGGAACTTGCAATTCTTTTCCCTTGTTTCTGCCAAAGTACGGGTACATTTTTATCAATATAGTCAGAAATAAAGAGGTTTCCGAGAGCTTTAAGCAGCTCTTCTGTTCCCTGCTCCGTTAATATGATGGATGAATGATTTACACTTCTTTTTGGGCTATCTGCTTGAGTTTGCAGTTGACTATTTAACTGTTCACACAGTAACTGCCAATCTAAATCTGTCATGGAACGAAAAGAGAATGTCGTACTGCCTCTGTTGGATTTTCCTTGAACCAAAACAGAAACGGTATGTTGAGCCTCTCTTTTTTCTAGTTCTCTTCCCTCCGTATCTTGATAAACAACGGTTTTCTCTTCCGTTTCAAAAAATAGGGTTGGGCTCACGATAAGGTCAGGGATAGAATATATAATTTCTTTTCCTTCACGCAGGATGTGTTCTACTGTAATGGTTGAAATAGGTTGGTAAATGTTCAAATTAGGTTGATTTATATTCTTTGCATCAGATCGGTGTGGTACAATCCCTGCGACTCCTGTATCACAGCTCCATTGACTCCAATCTTGATTTTTTACTTCTGCGTAATTGGATAAAGGACGAATACATAAAAAGAATTGACCATCATTCCACCTCCGAAACGACCCTCCGCATCCTTTTCTTTCTGAATAAAGGGATTCGATTTCTGTCATTATCCATGACCTCTGAAATAATTCTGTTCCATAATAATCCGCATACATTCTCATGAGTCTACTGCCTGCACTTGCCAATCAAGTACTCTTACTGTCGGTGATCCCGCCGAAACAGGTAACGGAGATTGTCCTAATTTTCCGCATCCGCCTCTTACTTCAGCATGTATCTGAAAGTCATTCCCTACCCTATCGATGGAACGAAGCAGCGTGCGCCCATCCCCCTTTAATATGGAAGGCATTATTGGCGTTGTTAATTTACCGTCTTCTATGAGATAACCTTCGGTAACATGAATTTTAAATTCGCCAGTGATCATATTTACGTCTCCATTCAAAGCATTTTTTATATAAATACCTGATTTCGTTTCCAAAATGATTTCTTCTGGTTCATCCTCTCCAGGCAATACAAACGTATTTGACATTCTTACTAGGGGAGGGTGAGCATAATTTATGACACGTCCATGTCCGTTGCTCTCCACTTTACTATGCAGGTGACTTAAATAATTTGAAATTCTACCTGCTTCCACTAATGTGGTGCACTTGGCGGTGACTCCTTCGTCATCTATGTTATAGCTCCCGGGTAAGCCAAAACTTGTTGGATCATCTACAATGGTAAGTTTATCGGAGCCAATTCTTTCACCTTTACTGTTATGAAATGCGGCGCCTGTTAGAGCAGCTATATCTGCTTCGAGTCCATGACCAACAACTTCATGGAAGATGCCCGGAGCTGCCAAGGGGCCTAATACTAACGAGTATGTTCCTGAGCGAAATGGTTTCGCATGGAGCATATCCACCGCTGATTCTGCAGCGTACAGAACTAATTTTTCTATTTCTGTCGTGTTCACATGTTTTGGGGAAAGCCAGCTCTTCGTAACACTGGATTTCGTTGTTTTCTTATTTTTTCTAGCTAGTACATCCAACTCCAACATGAAACAAGGCCTGATATCTTCTCTAAGCCCGACTTCTGTCGAAAAAAACCATACATGCTGCTGTACAGATTTCCAGTAAGCTCTTGTTGATATGATCTCTGGTGAAAAATGAAGAGCTACATCATTCATTTGATGGTTCCAATATTCTATTAGGTCAGTTAAATTATCCTTAAAGCCTTTCTCCTGCTTAGGTTCCCAATGTTTAAACAACTGGCATTGTTCTCCACTTAAGAGATGTTTGGAAGCAGAATAAAGAGAATCCGGATTCAAGTCAGAGATAGCGATAACTTGTCGATGAGCTCCATGATTTAAACGAACAGCACTACCCTTCTCAGTCAGGTTCTTGCTTTCTATTTTTTCAAGATTGTCAAATACGAGAAGCTCCGTTTTCTTTTGTTCAGCAAATAGGTGAATATTTTGCATGATATCCCCCTTTTTTGTTCATTCTTTAAGTATAAGAATCAGCTGTAAAGCTGATTCCTATACTCAAGACCCTGTGTTACTAAAGAGCTAGAGGTGCAATCTTATCCTCGATCTCTTCCAATTCGAAATCGATATCATCAAGGTCTTCTAATTCCAGGTCCAATTCTTCCAATTCCACTGTGTCAGCCATCTTTATCACCTCCCTTACAAGGTATAATAAAGACTATCGTTAACGCTAAATTGAGTTTTCTTTTCTATATATAAAAGTGCGCAACTCACAACAATAGTGCCCATGCTCATCTTCAATAAATAAATCCTTTGGAGAAGGATCCATTCTCGTGAAAATAAAAGAATCTGCTTTTTTGGCTTCGTTAAAAAACATATCCACACAAAAAGGATTATCAAAATCAAACCACATTGGCTTCTGTTCGTGTGAAAAATGGAGGAAACCCTCGTTTGGTAAATTAAACATGCTTTGGATCGTCTTTAACCGTTCAAACTGTTGAAACCAATTTGATATTTTCTGCTCTCCGACCCAATCTAAGGGTTCAAATCTCCAATGCTCTCGTATCATCGTGACTCTCCCCACTTTAAGTGGTGGATGTCTGCCTTTTGATGTTAATTTAGGTGGATCAAAAATGGGTGGACAGAACAGAGCAAACGGAAAAAAAGTTTCTTCTTTAAATCCAAGAGAAGGAGAATAAAAATGTAAGCAATGATTAGTGTCTTTTATAAAAAGGGCAACTTCATTATTTTTAATTCGTACTTCAAGTTGGTCTAAAGATAGAATGTTATCTTTTTTGAATTCAGAAACACCGGTTAATTCGACGGAAAGACCTGGGTATTCCTGTGGCGTGCTTTTCATTGTGCGCTTAAATATCCAATTTGCCCACGATTGTGTACTATTCTCTACATGTAGGGCTTCCTGAACGGTTTGTCGCAGCTTTCCTTTTTCGGTATTAAAAAATTGCATCCACCCATCGCCCGTGAAACCATGATGAAGTTCCCCTATAACGATGGTTGTTACCTCGATACCCAATTCACTTTCATTTCCAGTGATCATAAGGTCAGGAGAAAGAAGCCACCTAAATGAATCAAGTTCTGTTTTCCATTCCTGCAGCACGCTTTGAGGCACCTGAATGTAATAATCATCCTGATCTTCAACCAACCAAGTCTCTAGAAATTCCACCATGGACTGGTTTTCAATTGTTGGGGGATTCCTTAGCCAATACGATATCCATTTCTTTGCTGGTATAGATGAACGGTCATGACTGACTTTTATAAATTGTTGCACTGCTGTTCTTTGAAATACCTTCCACCGTTCTAATCGAAGTTTTGCTTGGATTAATATCGCTTGGTCTAATTCCTCCCAAAGATCCTCCGGGATAACTACGGGCAAAAACTGCTGATCATAACACTCCTCGTATACTATGGTTTTATCAGCAAAATATTGTGTGTTTTTACCTTGATAACTATCTCCCGTAATTCGAGTATAAATCCCTTCTATATCAGCCAAGGTTTTACTCTTTTCTTCAGGAGATGAACTACTGACATACTTTGCTAAGTAGTGTTGTATCTCTGACACTATAGCGGACCACTTATGGGAATTGGATTCCCCTGATTTCAGTAGAAGTTGCAATTCATCTAAGCCATCTACGGAGGATGAAGGAATCCTCCATTCCGCTACTCTTGTTCCCAAGTCTTCCTTTATAGCGGTTAATATTTTTTGTAGCGCTTGATGGGATATGAATGCTTTTTTTTGTATGATCTTTCTTTTTTTTATGGGTGTTCCTTTATCTAAAATGCCATAACTAATGGGACCAAACTCCCCAATGGTGTCGTTTTTTGTAGTCACACGTTGAAGATAGGCAAAGAGAGTTCTACCCATCTGTCTTTTTTGACTAAAGCTCGCATGATCTTTTTGTCTATAGGTTTGATAAAAGTTCCAAAATGCTGAGTTAATCGTATAAAGAGCTCGATCATAACGATCAGATTGATACAATTCAAACAGCTTTCGTTGTAACAACTCGAGTTCTTCATCAAATTTTTTGCGAGTTAACATTTCGAATTGAACTATCTGTTGATGTTTAAGTGAATACAAACGGATTTGTTCTTCCATACCCCAGTGCAGCAGTATAGATTTATCATTGTCAGTTAAGGGATTCTTATGTTTTATTCTTCGGATGATTTTACGCTGATGGGAAAGTACAACATTCTGTTTTGGGATCGATCGCATTTCTTGAATCCATTGATCGCACCAATCTTCATAATCTTTATTTGCCTTTTTCCATTGTTTAAAATGTTCCTTTGTTGTTGTCACTTTTAGCTGAAGAATATCTTCTATAGGGAGAGATGTGCTGCGTAAAACATATGGTTTTAGCCATTTCCAGGTAGATGTTTTAACCCACACTGATTCTCTCCGATTTTTCATAATACAGATTAGTAAGATCAAAAGGTCGATTAAGTTTTGTTTCTGGTTTTTGGATTGACCATCTTACGTAACTCTCCCATGTCTCATCTCTCTTTTGATCCCATCTTAAAATGATTTCTGCTGCTTTCTCCGCGGCGCTTCCTTTGGATTGGACTTTTAAGCTGTTCAGAATTTCCTGTTTCCCTTCATCCCCATTTCCTTGCTTTTCTAGACATATCGCTAAAGCTGTTGCGACTCGAGGAAGATCTTCATCTTGTATAAGAAGCAACTTGGAATCAAGACTTCTTCTATACCATTGCGTCGCTTTATCGTAAAGCTGCTGCTCAAAATATATGGCTCCTAAACTCCTAGCGATGATGTCCATATGAAAAGCGTCATTCATCTCTTTCGAAATGCGATAACTATCTTTTAATGACTCGATAGCTTCAGCGTATCGCTGGAGTTTAAAGAGCAGCCCTGCTTTTCTATATAAATAATGCTTCGTAAAAACCGGGCTTGAATAAGTTACAAACTGTTCAAATTTCGACCAATGTTTGAGTGCTGTATCCACCTTCTTCATATATTCAAACAAAACAGATATATTGGATATTAAGTTTATTTTTATATGGATAGCATCTTCCTTTCGATTACCTTCCTTTATATGTTCAAGCCCTTGTTTGCACTCCTTAAATGCCTGAACTAAATCACCCGTTTCGACGTAGGTAAGTGCCCTCAGGTTATGTAACCAAGTACGCTCAACTTCTACTTCAGATCCGGTCGTATCCTCTATACTTTGGAGTGCCTGATCAATAATTCCCCTCCCTACTAATGGGTTGTTTAAACGTTTTGTGTACAGTAATCCTGTATACAAGTGCAATTCAGATCTCTTTAATTTATCTTCTGTAAAGGTAAGAGCATGCTTGAATATGTTTAATGCCTTCTCGTATTCAACCATAAATGCATAACACAAGCCCATATAAATCCATATTTCAACTTTGGTTTCTTTCTTCAGATCATTGATATACCGGGATACTTTATTGACGATAGAGAGCGCATGTTCATAATTTTGTGTGAAGACACTGACCTCTAGTGCTTCAAGTAGTATCTCGTCTAGATCATCTATATTCCCATTGTTAATGCTGTCAAGAAGTCGTGTTGTTTTTTGGGTTTCATTGTTCATAGGTGCTAGCTTTAGCGAGTTGCCGTATACGAATTCACTTTTATCTCCACCTATCAAATCTGTTATTTCATATATACTAGGCGTGATTTGGTTGAAAAGATTCTCAAGTAGTCGATTTCTGTTTTCGGCCAGATTCACATGCATGCGAATATCATTGTCTGATGCCATATGGAAACGGGAATCACGATCACTGGCTTCGGATAGGGTTGCAACCATGACAACGGGCAGATTATCAATACATTTTGACAACCGAGCAAAACATCTAAGAGAATGTTCGTCCATTCTGTCAATCTGATCGAAAAGAAATATGTTGTTTGTATTATCCAGATATTTCGTATATTCTAATAACATTTTTACAATGGTCTGTGTAACTCTGAAGATTTGTTCAGATTCTTTATGTAACCTACGACGTGATGGAGGAAGTGCAATTTCTTCGAGTTTTTGAGCATTTACAAAAGGTGGCTCAGAACTAAACTCTGGAAAGAGGTACAGGATCTCAGGAGCATGATTTTTTAGAAGATTGTATTCCCCTTTATGAAGTAGAAAAGAGACAATATTATAGATTAAAGGTGCTATGGAGCTAAAACCTCGAGTCTCCCATACACCTCCAATGATGATCAGATTAGTTCTGTGAGCTAATCGATCATGCATTTTTTCAGCAAAAGCAGCTTTATTAAACATATTACCGTTATAAATCCATATGTTATCTTCTTTTTTGAAGGAGAGCTCTTCCTTTTTTAATTCCAGGATTCTCAATACATTATATTCTAATATTTCATATTCTGACTTTATCTTGCTTTCATAAAGAAAAGGATCACCTATTCCGTTTGAACGCATATATAACACCATCCTTTTTAAATAATCTGACGTGTTATTTTGTTGATATGTCTAGCCATATGATGTGAAATGTAAGAGAGTGCATTTTGAGAGTGATTAATATATAAGTTTTGTATTGAAATTTGGACAATGAATGTGTGGTAACTACTCTTTAAACCTTGAGTATTATGAAGGAGAGTGTCATCTAATTTTACGTTGATACCTTTTCCAAAGTACAATACGAAAACTATTCTGACTTTTTTGCGAAGGATTAAATTAGCAAATGGCGATGTAAATGATGACAAAATCACATAATAAATTTCAAAAATTAACTACAACATGTCTTTATGTGTAAATTTTTTCTATTATTATACATAATAACACAGATTTTTCATGTGTCAAATTTCGTATTATGGATAAATATCTGCCAGCGTTTGTCTTTTATCGAGTCGTTTGATTCATAAGAAAATGTGACAACTCTCCTGCTTTAGGCTGCATCCTCCATCATTCGTTATGTAGCCAAATGTAAGTGTGTAACTTATGGTACACCATTGTTCCTATCTGACCAATCTCGTTTTTCATCTGTATTCTTCGCCATTTACGACGCAACCGAGGCCGTTCATTACATAGAGACGAACAATGTTTACAAGCTCATCGGTTCGATCCTTTTCCTCGACATTTAACCAATAATGCGCAGCGCCATAGATCGCTGAACCAGTCATGGCCGCCGCAATTTTTATATGATGCTTGTCCGCCCTATGGCGGGTATGACCTCTCAAAAAAATGCTTTCTATAGTTTGCTGCAGCATTTTCTTTATTTTTTCATCAACAAGCTTAGCCATCGAATTGGAATCTATTCTGCAGATCCGATAAAAATCTACGATGTATTGGTGCGTCAGCAAGATCAACTGGTCACATATTTCATCCGTAAACTCCTGTGCATTCGCCACATGCTCAGGAATCATTTCATGAAATGCCTGTTCTGTGACTTCGTCAAGCAAAGCATATTTATCTTCAAAATGGGCATAAAAGGTGGCGCGGTTAATGGTTGCTTCCTGCGCAATATCTTTGATCGTGATTGAATCAAATCCCCTTCTCCGCAACAAATGTCTGAACGCGGTTCTAATTAATTGTCGTGTACGCAACACCCTCGGATCTTCCTGATTTACCATTTCTATATCTCCTTGTTAAACATCAATTATCACAATGTGTTGCCTATGCAACTTTCCTCTAACTCTGCCGGTAGAAATCATAAACATGGGATATTATTATCTTATCAGACAGGTGTTGCTTAAACAATCTGTGAATAATTTTTTGAAAGGAAGGATCATATTGAGCACCAGACCACATAGACTTTTAATATTTGGCGCCGGCGTGATTGGCAGTGCATATGCACTCCGATTCGCACAGTCGGGACTAGACGTCACTATACTTGCACGAGGAAAGAGACTGGAGGCGTTGAAAAGGGACGGACTGAAATACAACGATCATGGCACGATCAAGCGTATATCGATCAAGACGATCGAAAAGCTGGATGACGACGACATTTACGATTATGTCTTTGTTCCCGTCAGGTACGATCAGGCCGAATCTGCCCTCTCTGCGCTCAAGCATAATCGGAGCAAGACCACCGTCACCTTAACCAACACCATTGGATATGAGTCTTGGCTTGAAATCGTGGGAGATCGCTTACTTCCGGGATTCCCTGGCGCCGGTGGAGACATCAAAGAAGATGTTCTATACGCCCAATTCGGTTCCGAAAAACATCAAGGAACCATTTTTGGTGAAATAAATGGACTGACGACCGAGAGAGTGAAAGAGCTTGCCCAAATATTTGAATCGGTGAATTTGCATGTTGAAATCCAAAAAGACATTCAAGCATTCCATATTTCGCATACTGCGCTCGCGATCGTCAACAAGCATTTCTATACGAATGACGGAATGGTGGATATAGATACAGCAAGAAGTATAAGCACTCTAATCAAGATCGCCGCAGATATTAAACAAAACATTCATCTGGTAGAGCAAGCTGGAATTCCGGTAATTCCACCCGAAACGAAGGAAATGGGAGAATTGCCTGACAACGATATTATTTCCCGTTACCGTCAGATGCTGAGCAATGACTTCATAATTGATGTAAAGCTTGGGAACCACGCCATCAGCCAAAAAGCGGAAATAATGTTATTAGACGAGATGTTTCATACAATGATATCCTCCCGCCGATGACATCTCATTGGCCTCGTGTTAAATCGCTCTGTAAAAAAAGAAAGGCTTGTACAGGCAGGGTATTATTACTTCCCTGCCCAATACGAACGTCTACGTCAAATTGCACTCAAACCGCTGATCAGGGTGTCTACTTTTAGTCATCGTTTCATTTCATGTAGCGATATTCTAGTAGATCCTTCAAATTTGAGATTTTCTGCAGCAACTTCTCCCCGACATTGGTTTCCCTCACCAGTTTCCGCGCCAGTTCTTTGTCCACCAATCTTTTTACAGATAACACGTCTGTTCCGTTACATAACACATCTTCTTTTGAATTAAATTTCTGATGGGCGACAAGCTGCATGCCAAAGGAATTATACAACAAGGTATATCCGGCAATGCCCGTTGTGGATTGATAGGCTTTGGAAAAACCGCCGTCAATCACGATCATTTTTCCGTTTGCTTTAACAGGGTTCTCTCCACGAATTTCTTTGACTGGCGTGTGGCCGTTAATGACATGTCCATGATCGGGATTCAAATCAAACTCCAGCAAGATTTTCCGACAGATCTCTTCATTTTCACGTAAATGGTAGTAAGGATTCTTTCTCTCCTTATGTGCTTCTTTATCTTGGATAAAATACCGTTCAAAAGTGGTCATTTCTCTCTTTCCAAAGAGCGAGGAACATTCCCCTGTCCAGATGTACCATACCATATCCGTCGCCAGATCTTCTGTCTCTTCCGGATGCGCGAAGGCGTAACGTAAATAATTTTCAAAAACATCAAGCAATTGTCGGCCCGCATATGTCTTGTCTTCAATCTGCATTTCTTCCATATTTCCTTTTTCATCCAAAGGAATACAGCCATGGATTAACAAATTCCCGTTGTATTTTAAATAAAGGCTGCCCTTTTTCATAAGAAAATTCATATGTCTGGCCAGCTTTTCGGAATGCTGAACGGAGAACAGCAGCTTTTCCATCACCTGGCGTTCTTCCTCCAGCAGTTGTTCAGGCTTCTGCGGATTTACGGTTGCGAAACAGGTGTTTTCCAGCAGGTACGTTTTTCCGCCAATGTTGATTTCATTCTTGTCGTAATCAATCTGCTCTAGTAAAAGCCTTTCAGACATATTAAAATATGGGCGTCTCTTGATAATCGGGATTTCAAGTTTAAACTGGATCATGGCAATGGCTTGGTGAATTTTGGTGATCTGCAGAATTTCTTGCTCCGATACGTTATGGCCAACCTGTAGCTTCGGTCTGAAGGGCGGATTGTCTTCATAGTATTTCTCCGCCAAGTTTAGCAGTGGGCGTAGATTGATCCCGTATACATCTTCAATGATGTCCAGATTGTCGTATCTGGCGCAGATCCGGATAATATTCGCAAGGCAGACCAGAGAACCCGCGTAGGCACCGATCCAGAGAACATCATGGTTCCCCCACTGAATGTCTACAGAATGGTAGTTGATTAGCGTATCCATAATTTTATCGGGGTCCGGTCCCCGGTCATAGATATCTCCAACCACATGAAGATGGTCAACCACCAGACGCTGGGTCGTATAAGCAAGGCCGATAATGAGCTTGTCCGCCTGGCCCAAGGATATAATTTGTCGATATATTTCCTCATAATAAGGATCCTTGTTGTTGGTCGAATCCGTCTTGTATAAAAGCTCTTCTACAATATATACATACTGCTCCGGCAGAGCTTTACGCAATTTCGAGCGTGTATACTTGGAAGATGCATAAGAAATAAGCTTCAGCATGTGTTCAATCGTTTGTCTATACCACTGATTCAAGGCCTGTTTATTGCACAGTTCGCCTATAACCAGCTGTATTTTTTCTTCCGGATAATAAACCAACGCCGCAAAATCATTGATTTCTTGATCCGTCCAAACCTCCCGGAATAATTCTTTGACTTTCTCTTTGACGGTACCCGAACCGTTTCTTAGTACATGCTGAAAAGCCTGAAACTCCCCATGCAAATCACTGACAAAATGCTCGGTTCCCTTCGGGAGATTGGAGATCGCTTCAAGATTGATAATCTCTGTTATAATTTTATCTTCCGTATCATATTTCTCGGCCAATAAATCTAAAAACTGCTCATCCAAAACAGATGTCCCCCTTCAAGGAAGTTATGTGGCATTGATTTTAAGCCCAGTTATTCTGAAATAAGAGTTGTGTTCAATCCTTTATGTCGTTCTACATTAAAATAGCGACTTCAAAATCTTGTTCATCAAGTCAATAAAGGAGCAGGAAAGATATTCTTCGCTGCTCCTTTTCTTTATCTGGTTCATTAAAATAAAGTATCCGGCTGGTCTAACCATAATTCAGACAAAACGGTTTTATTTTATTCAAAAATATCTGTTACTGCCCCTTTTGATGCAGAGGAAACGAGTCTTGCATATTTGGCTAGTACGCCCGAACTTACTTTGAGCGGAGGTCGTACCCATGCTTGCGCTCGTACAGCCAGCTCCTCTTCTGTCACTTGAAACATGATCTCCTGTTTTTCGCTGTCAATGGTAATTATATCTCCATTCTTCAGGAGTGAGATAGGTCCACCTACTTGTGCTTCGGGTGATACATGGCCTACTACGAAACCATGCGAGCCACCCGAAAACCTGCCATCCGTTATAAGAGCAACTTCCCCACCAAGACCTTTGCCTACAATTAACGCGGTAACAGATAGCATCTCCGGCATACCTGGTCCGCCCTTTGGACCGCAATACCGTATGACTAAAACATCTCCTTGCAGAATTTCATTTCTCATAATAGCTTCCGTCGCCTGCTCTTCGCTGTCGTACACCTTTGCCGGACCGGAAAACCGGTGTTTCTTCATACCTGACATTTTGGCAACGGCACCTTCAGGAGCGAGGTTACCTCTAAGCACAACTAATGGTCCATTAGGCTTCAGTGGATTATCTAATGGGCGAATAATCTCTTGGTTAATCTGAAGTGGAGCTGCTTCAGCCAAGTTCTCTGTCAAGGTTTTCCCGGTGACTGTAAGACAATCTCCATGAAGAAGTCCCTCAGCGAGTAATAACTTCATTACCCCAGGAATGCCACCAATTTCGTTCAAATCCTGCATGACATATTGACCGCTTGGCTTAAGATCTGCCAAATGGGGAACACGTAAGCGAATTCGCTCAAAATCGTCTAATGTTAAATCAACTTCCACAGAATGTGCAATAGCGAGCAGATGCAGAAATGCATTTGTTGAACCACCCAAAGCCATGACAACCGTAATCGCATTCTCAAACGCCTTTTTCGTCATAATTTGTCTTGGGTAAATCTCCTGTTCTAGGAGCGATATGACCTGTTTGCCTGCTTCTGCACATTCAACTGCTTTATCAGTTGAAATGGCTGGCGTTGAGGAGGAACCGGGTAAACACATGCCCATTGCTTCTGCCGCTGCAGCCATTGTATTTGCGGTATACATCCCTCCACAAGATCCTGGACCCGGGCATACGCTGCATTCTACCTTATGAAGCTGTTCATCTGTCATTTTTCCATCATGATATTGGCCCACTGCTTCGAAGGCCGAAACGATATCAACATTTTTACCATCGAGATTGCCAGGTTGAATCGTTCCGCCATATACATAAATGGATGGAATATTCATTCGTCCGATAGCCATCAAACATGCAGGAGTGTTCTTGTCACATCCACCTATCGCTACGATACCGTCGAAACGCTCGGCACCAGTTACAATTTCAATCGAATCAGCTATGGCTTCTCTGCTTGGTAGCGAGAATAACATCCCTCCATGACCCATTGAAATCCCGTCTGAAACTGTAATTGTATTAAAAATCAATGGAGCGCCACCATTGTCGCGGGCCCCTTGTTTTGCTTGAATCGCTAATTCGTTTATATGCATATTACACGGGGTTACCTCACTCCAAGTACTAGCTACGCCAATCATTGGCTTTTTGAAGTCTTCATCCGTAAAACCAACTGCACGTAGCATCGCCCTGTTGGGTACGCGGTTGACACCTTCACTGATAACCTTGCTTCGAATACGAAGATCTTTTCTATTCGCCATTTTCCCTTACCCCTCTCAGTTTAAAGTAGTTCGTGCAGCTCCTGCATCGGGCGGATGAAATTTTGTTTCATTAGCACCTGAGCATAATCGCTATCCTTGCTCTCGAAAGCTTTAATAATCGAATCATGCTCATCTACAGAAGCTTGTGTCACAGCTGCAATAGGTTGCTTTAAAAACACGTATTTAAAACGCCGAATGTGAATCTGAAGTGATTCACTAAATGTAGTCAAATATGGATTTTCTGAAAGCTCCACAATAAGATTATGAAATTGTTCATCCATCTCCATTGCTTGATAAGCTTGACCACTTTTCATGGCACTTGCAAACTCTAGATTAATGGATCTCAGTTGCTCAATCTGCTCTGGAACAATAATTTTTGCGGTAACTTCAGCTGCTAAGCCCTGAAGTGCAGCCATAGTTGAGTACATCTTAAAAATATCGTCTTTCTCAATTTCCGTAACTTTTGTTTCTTTTCCAGGATGCGTGGAAACGAGACCTTGTGTTTCGAGCAACTGAAGTGCTTCACGTATAGGTGTCCGGCTTACTCCAAGCGATTCAGCTAGTTCAGCGTCAATAAGCTTTTCACCGGGTTGCAGCGTACCGTCAATAATCCATCGTTGGATCTGAGATAAGGTTCTTTCCTTTGCGGATATCCGCGCAGGAGTAGCGAAATTTTTCGGTATTGGCATAGTTTATCACCCTTACTATTTCTATATCATATATGCAATATATCGCATACATATACTAAAATCAATCGATGAAATAAAAATAATTTTTTTTCCACAGAACAGCACTAAATTTCTAAATAACCAAACCACAGGTTTAACTATCAGAGATACGGAATAATCCTATTTTGAAGCAGGTAAGCTGCATAGTTGTTCAAATCCAGCGTTAGATATCGGCCCAATCCGCATCGTTCATTGGGCCGCTACGACTGCCTGTGGTTTCCAAATGAAAAGCCTGTCCTTGGGTTCGTTTGTCTGCCTCATAATGATGCCAAAGTCCACTTAAAATCATAGTAAAACCTCCTATTAGAGCAATAAATTCTAGTTTGCTTCTAATAAGAGGTTTTAGACTGGGGATATTAACATTGCATCTGTCTACAAACCGTATTACATACATAGAGAGAGACCTGAGATGATTCGCTGTAAGCCTTACATTCATACATCAAAAGGAATTAATTCTGTTAGGTCACACCACTCACCCTAATTAGAGCGTCTCAACCAATTTCTGAATCTTTGAGTGGGAAATTAAATATACAGGACCCATTATTTCTATTTTGCCGTCCTTTACACGTATAGCGCTCTCCTGTTCTGCCGCATAAACATCAATCTCTTCAGACAAGGGGAACAGGTAACCCTGAACAAAAGTGGCGTAGTCGCGTTGAGAGTGAGATTCATAGGCAAAATGATCAAAGCCAATACCATCATAAATAGTACTTGTTTCAACTTCATCAGTGTTATTCAAGCTTAACCATTTTGCAGCCATGTTTAACGCACCGGCACTGGCACCTATTATAACGGCATTGCTGTTCATAATAACATCCGTTAATTCATATTCCGCCAAAAAATCGTTCTGCAAAACAGGATATCCACCGCATAAAAAAATGACAGAAGCGTTTTGAATTAATCGCCGGGCATCTTCCTTCTGCATGCGGTAATCAATGAAATGATATTCATCAAAAATAATATTAGCCTGATTCAACCATGTCCATTCAGAAACATCATCAAAGTTAATTTGCTCACCTGTATAACTAGACGGATCAGCGCTAATCATAACAAGCGATTTTCTGTCTGTTATATCCGCATGCAACAATTTGACCAGCTTCTCTGGAAAGAAATCATTAAACCAACTGAGATAGTAGTGAGTTTTCAAACTTAATTACCTCCATATGTACTATTTACATTCATCCATTCTTAACGATAAAACATATTATACACGTTAGAAAGATGAACGGTTCTTCAGCCATTTCGTTCACACACCCTTGTACACTTTTCATAAATCGAAAAGAAGGGTTCGATGCATGCGTTATCTTAGGCAGGTTGCTTTGCGAGAGTGGCTGCCCTTCACGCCGAATACTTCGTGTGTTGTACGCCTGAGACGTGTATTGGAAGCCCTGATCCGAATGGAGCACGGCTTCTGAAACGTCTCTTTTTTGTGTCCATTGTTCCACCGTATCCAATTCCCAGTTTAACAGGGAATATACCCGTTTATTCGGACGACCGCCGATGAGAGATATCAATCACATGCGCGATTCTTTATTTGAACTTCAGTGAATTGTTTATTTCGTAGTTAACTCTTTTTAGTCACTTTATTATCAAGAAGTACGAGCATTGAAGGAACACCGAATAATCCCGTCTTGGATGGAACGGAGCTGAAACGATGCTTATTTGGAATAGACTCGGCATACAAGCGGCAATGTTGCTGAACCAGGGAGCAAGCTTGCTAAGTGCTTCAGGATCTGCTGGATTGGGAAGCTGCGGCAGCCGCTCAAACAGATGTTGCAAGTACAGATGTGGCTTGAGATCGTTAGCTTTAGCCATCTCCACGATGCTGCAAATGATCGGGCTGGCCTTGGCTCCGCGCGGCGTATTGCTGAACAGGAAATTTTTCCGACCGATAACTACGTGCTTAATCGAGCGCTCGCTGCGGTTGTTATCGATTTCCAGCCGTCCGTCCTGCAAGAATACGTTCAGCTTCTCCCACTGGTTCGTACAGTTAGTGATTGCCGTACCTAGCAAGCTTTTGGGCAGTACACGCGACCGCTGAGCTTCTAACCAAGCTGAGAACACGTCCAAGATCGGTCAACTATCCG
>Ga0153960_1000044_pt1 | contig 57110 bp, 48 predicted proteins | sample TSFL044MetaG_FD_102274 | JGI IMG/M metagenome (GOLD analysis project Ga0153960, IMG submission 102274) | Attine ant fungus gardens microbial communities from Florida, USA - TSFL044 MetaG | ecosystem: Host-associated > Fungi > Mycelium > Unclassified | place: USA: Florida, Withalacochee...
AATTCTTTTATAACCGCAAACGCACGTGCAGTACATTAGGTTATCTATCACCATCACGTTTCGAACAGCTATACTATCAGAGTATTTCCTAACCGAAGTGTCCACTTTATTGACAGAAGAGCATTCTTCTCCTTCTTCTACCTTAAATACGCCCAGTCCTAACCAAGGCATGTGAACGCCGTTATTTAAAGCTACTGTAGATTGTAAATGTTGTGCTGTCATGTGAAGTCCTCCTCATATTATGAATCAAAATGGTTGTAACGATGTAAAACGATAAATCCTAGTATCCTTCATTAAGTCATAGTAGATTAAATTCGAATTAACGTATTATACTAGATTACAATAAAAGGCGAAACCGGTTCCGAGTTGTAGCCTCAACCTAGGAAAGACGCATGTTTAGGCTGATCTCTGACTGACCTGTCTCACATCTCAGATGGAGAATAGGGATCTTTACGATCAAGCACTCTTGCCCAGCCAGTCAGAAGAACAGCGGCCAGAACCATAATTGCACCAACCCATGTGGTATGAATTAGACCGATGGAGTCCGTGATTACACCGCCCAAATATGCCCCGATTGCGATACCTGCGTTAAAGGCTGCGATGTTGAAGGCGGAGGCGACGTCTTTGGCTTGTGGAGCATAACGTTCTGCGAGCGTAACGACGTACATCTGAAGCCCTGGCACGTTCATGAAGGCAAGCAGACCCATGCCGAGTATCGTGAGTAACGCGGCCAGCTTAAATGGAACTGTGAAATACAGTATACCCAGAATGACGGTCTGAATGATAAACATATAGAAGAGCGCCCGGAGCGGATTGCGGTTGGCAGCTTTCCCTCCGATAATATTGCCGATAGCAATGGCGATCCCGTACAGGAGCAGAATCCCCGCGACTGTTTTCTCGGAATACCCGCTGATATCATGCAATAGCGGGGACAGATACGTGAACACCACAAATGTCCCCCCATATCCCACAGCCGTAATGGCAAAAGCCAGCAGCAAACGCCCGCCTGTCACCAGCTTCAGTTGTTCTCGGAAGGCAGTTCGCGTTCCACGTTGCAACGTGGATGGCACGAGAAGCATGTTGCCGATGAAGGCCACAACACCTACGACAACGATAAGAATGAAAGCTGCGCGCCAGCCCATGTTTTGACCGATGAGTGTACCCAAGGGAACACCTGTTACTGTAGCTATGGTCAAACCAGAGAACATAATGGCAATGGCGCTTGCCCTGCGGTTTGCAGGTACCAGGTCTGCTGCAATAGTGGAACCAATGGACATGAATACACCGTGTGCCAGAGCGGAGACAATTCGCGCAATGAGCAGTATGGTAATTCCACTCGAGAGCGCCGCCATGGTGTTACCGGCGATAAAAACAACCATAATGGCAAGCAGCAGCGTCTTGCGTGACACCGTTGACGTCAACGAGGTCAGAATCGGTGCCCCGAAGGTTACGCCTAATGCATATAAAGTAACGGTCAGTCCCGCTGTCGTTACGGAAATGCCCAGGTCATCTGCAATAAGGGGCAGCAATCCAACGCTGATAAATTCAGTGGTGCCAATGGCAAACGCACTGATTGCCAGCGCCAGCAGTGCCCAGGTACTGCGTTTTGAATCTTGTAGCATGTCTTTTTCAACTCCCCAGAATGTAGATTTACGTACCGGCAAATGCTATTATGAGTTATTCGACATAAAATGAATAGTACGTACTTTTTAGTACCCTACGTACTTTTTAGTGCCTATATAGCAATTGCTTTATGAAAAAAGAATTCCAGGGAGGACAAGCAGCATGATTAGAAAGAAATATAATATTTCAGTTGAAGCGACGCTTGAAGTCATCGGTGGCAAGTGGAAATGCGTCATCCTCTGCCATCTGACACACGGGAAGAAACGGACCAGTGATCTTAAGCGTATTATGCCCGCAATTACGCAGAAAATGTTAACGCAGCAGCTGAGGGAGCTTGAAGATGACGGGATTGTGAACCGCATTGTGTATAATCAGGTACCTCCCAAGGTGGAGTATGAACTGAGTGAATATGGCCGAAGTTTGGAACCGATTCTAAATGCCCTATGTAATTGGGGAGATCAGCACATTATTAAGGAATACGGAGACAAATCTTCCGTGTTGGAGGATAATGGGTTAAATGATTTTAACACGGACAACAAGGAGCTGATAAAGCCATGAACTACGAAATTCTATATGATGGTGCATTTGCGATGCTTAAGGTGCAGTTGCAACGGGGAGAACGGTTCAAGGCAGAAAGCGGAGCCATGGTATCCATGACACCAACCGTTGATTTGAAGGGATCTGCTGAAGGCGGTATGTTTGCCGGATTCGGACGAATGATCAGCGGCGAGAAATTCTTTTTTCAGGAATTGACGGCTGCAGGCGGTTCTGCGGAAATTTTGTTGTCACCCTCCAGCATGGGGGATGTGGAGGCGATTGAACTGGATGGTTCCTATTCGCTCTACGTACAGAAAGATGGATTTCTGGCCGGAACAGAAGGCATCCAGGTGAATACCAAAATGCAAAACTTGAAGAAAGGTCTCTTCTCGGGAGAGGGTTTCTTTATTATAGAGATCAGTGGGCGAGGAACAGTGTTCCTATCATCCTATGGTGCAATCCATGCGATCCATCTGGCTGCGGGTGAAGAAGTGATCGTGGATAATGCCCACTTGGTCGCATGGCCCAATTATATGGATTATCGCATTGAGAAAGCGTCACAAGGCTGGTTATCCAGTGTGACCAGTGGAGAAGGATTAGTATGCCGATTCCGGGGTGAAGGGACAGTCCTGATTCAGAGCCGTAATCCGCATGGATTTGGTCAATGGGTCAAGCAATTTATTCCTTCACGCTAATGTTTTCCTCTGAAAATGTACAACGTTGAAACGCATGGGTTCCGACAAGCGTTATAAGAAAAGATGAAGCTTAAGGTGTAATGATGGAGGTATATGAGATGGAAAGCTCACGGTATAAAAATGCTCAGGAAAGTCCGGGGTATCTGCTATGGCAGGTTACTACGATGTGGCAAAAGGAAATACGCAGGGTGCTCGAGCCTCTGGAATTAACACAACCCCAATTTGTATTATTGCATGCCTGTGTATGGCTCAATGAACGCGATACAGAGGGCAAGGGAGTAACCCAGGTTCAGCTTGCGCAATTTGCCAATGTGGATGTTAACGTTACTTCTCAAGTGCTCCGTGCTCTTGAAAAGAGAGAGCTAATAACTCGCAAGCGTCATCTTACCGATACCCGTGCGAATATTATTACAACAACGCCGGAAGGAACCCGCTTGGCGCTTGAAGGTATTCATTTAGTTGAAGCGGCGGACAAGGTGTTCTTTGATGTGTTAAGTGATCGTAAGGATGAATACATGGAAATCATGCAGGAATTTATTCGACATAAAACAGATGTTTAATTCAATAGAAAGATTTTTTTCTATGCTTTATTAGACTACAGTGTGTAGTGAAGTTATACCTCCCGGGCTTTTTAGCCGGGAGGTTATTGCTGTTGCTTCAATCCATTCGATAAGTCGCAAACGGCTTACCATAACGGAAAGAGTCGCTAAGTTGATCGAGCTCGGCGATTATATCATCGGTCAATTTCATGTCCAGGCTAGCCAGATTATGCTCCAGCTGTTCCGTACTCGTTGCACCAACGATAACCGTCGAAACAGCAGGGCGTGCCAGCAGCCATGCAAGCGACAGGACACTTGGGGAACATCCATAGGCCGATGCCTTTTCGGTGACTTGCTCACCTAATTTAATGTTGTGTTCCAGCAGGAAACGATTGAAGGCCGGATCGGTATCCGCTCTGGAACCGGAAGGTACACCAGCTTCGCCATTGTATTTCCCTGTCAGAATTCCGCCAGCCAGCGGGAAATACGGAATGATACCTACGCCTTGATCAAGGCACATGGGTACGAGTTCGAGCTCAGGTGTGCGATCAGCCAGGGAGTAGCTGGTTTGGGTCGAGATATAACGTACATATCCTTTAAGCTCGCTGGTACCAAGAGCTTTCATCAGCTCCCAGGCTGCATAGTTGGAGGCTCCGATATAGCGAACTTTACCGGAAGTGACCATATCGTCCAATGTGCGCAGCGTCTCATCCAGTGGTGTATGCGGATCAAAGGTATGGATCTGATAGAGATCCACATAGTCCGTTTGCAGACGCCGCAGGCTATGTTCAAGCTCTTGCTGCAAATGATAGCGGGATGAACCGCGTCCATTGGGACCCTCATGCCGGGGAAGTCCGGCTTTGGTAGCAAGCACAGCGTTTTCCCGTCTGCCTGCCAGAGCTTGTCCGATAATCCGCTCCGATTCTGTTCCGGCGTAGATGTTGGCGGTATCGATAAAATTGATTCCTTGATCCAGTGCCGCATGAATAATGCGGATAGAAGTGGGGTCATCCGCCCGTTTTCCAAAGGCATTGGTACCGAGTCCAAGTGCGGAAACGCGTAGACCGCTATTCCCCAAACGTCGATATTCCATGTTCATCGCTCCTTCTGTGTCATTTCTTGTATAGCAGATTATAACGTAATCTATTGAAAACGTGTTATTAATATAGTTAAATGATTCTAAGACCGTTATTAAAGGAGATATGATGGAGAACAGTGCCGCACATTTAACCAGACGGAAGCCGAAGAAACCGAAGAAGAGATGGAAGAAACCTTTGATTATCATCCTGAGTACTTTGATTGTGCTGGGGGGACTCGGATTTATCTATCAAAAGCAACTCGTTGTGTTTGCGTTTAACCTGTTTGCTTCGGAAACCGTAAAGGAAACGCTCGATGAATCCTTCAAGCCTGTTGGCGATAAGGATGCACCCGTTGTAGAACATACCGATCCATTCTCGCTGTTGTTGTTAGGAATTGATCAACGAGATAACGAACCAAGCCGTTCGGATACCATGATCTATTCTGTTGTGCGTCCGGAAGAAAATAAAGTGTTGCTGCTGTCGATTCCACGTGACTCCTACACCGATATTATCGGCCGGGATGTGAAGTCGAAGATTAATTCAGCCTATGCACATGGTGAAGCCAAGATGGCGATGGATACCGTGGAGCATTTGTTGGAAAACAAAGTCGATTTCTATGCCGCGATTAATTTTAACGGACTCAAGGATATTGTTGATGCGGTTGGCGGTGTTGAATTGCCGATTAAGAAAAATATTGAGAATAAATTGAAAACGCATGAGAAGCTGTTTGTTGAAGCGAACAAACCGATCTACAGCGGCGAAGAAGCGCTGGGCTATGTCCGTTACCGGGAAGATTCCGATTTCAATCGGACGATGCGGCATCGTCTTTTTCTGAGTGCTTTCATGAATCGTGCGCTTGAGGTCAAAAACCTGACCAAGATCCCCGACGTAATCCAAATTGCCGGATCGAATTTTACAACGAACATGAACTCGGATTTCATTATGAAATTTGCCGAGTCTCTATATATGAAAGACAATGCACCAACGATCAGCAATTACATGCTGAAGGGTGAGGGCGCAACGCGCAGCGGCACATGGTACTATGATTTGTCAGAGAGTGATCTGCAATATGTGCGGACTCTGCTTGCCAACTGGCTGGACCCGGATGCCACCGAAATTATGGAGCCGGAGACGGCGGATACGAAAGATCCGGCGTAAGCTAGTATCCGAGGCTCAGTAAGATGACCGGAAGTTGTATACGTGTACAGAACGACTATATCAATAAATGAGAGTCCAGGAAGCTGATGCTTCCCGGGCTTTTTTGTTATGTAAGCATTTTTGCAAAAATCCCGTAACGACTTCGAATCCGCAGAGAACGGTTGAATGATTCTATTCCTGAGACCCCATTTTATGGCCAGACAGAACTCAATAGAAGCTGTTGCGTGATCGGATCGTGTAGGATAGTCGATACAGCATTCACAATCTTTGGGGGAGGGATACAACATGGGATTTGATCTGAGTATCATGTTATGGCAATTATTATGGATTGCTGGCTCTGTAACTCTTATTGTGTATGGGTGGAGGAAACTTGGTATCAGGAAAAAGCGGCGCTAAGGGCGGGGATGCCGTTGCAACATCGCTTTTGACAAAAATCATGATCGGATAAACGGATTGGTATCCATATCCTAAAAATGCATTCAAATGAGGCTCTTGAGCGCTGGTTGTTAGCGTCCAGGGGCCTTATTCTGCTGAAGGGATTAAGATATTGACCCTCATTCAGGATGGCATGACCCAGCATAAGATGACATTCGTGAAACGTTTTTTCTGTTGATCACGTTATAATAGAGTATACTTACGGCTGGGTATTCAGTTGCAACCATGAAGTTTCGGTTGTGGTTGTGCCTTTCAGTGATTCTCCGCGATCATCATTGATGCGGGAGAGCACTGTTAATGTAATGGACAGGGTGAAAGCGAGCAGCACATATATGAAAATGTTTTTTTTGTTCATGATGAGGGACCTCTCTTGTTGGTTGGGCTAAGGCATGCATACGACCGATGTGAGAAAAAAGGCACAACGTCTGGTATAGTAGAGAAAAGCATATAACGATGCCTGTATACACTATATAAATTGTTATGGATGCAAACAATGGAACAAATCTGATGAATTTATCATTATTTATGAACGGGAAGCTCATAGAGATAGAGTGATATTTGAAGGTGGGAGAATAACATGCGGGAGACGGCAAAAATCGTCATTCGTACGCCAGGGCAGGAAAGTGATGGTTCATTCGCTTATGTCAGCCAGGGGCGTTCCATTACAGTGGGGCGTTATACGGGTGGAGATGAATTGGACCTGTCTGTCTACAATCAGTTGATATCGAAGCGGCATTGCCGCATTCATTATGATGCGCTGCAGCAACTGTGGATTGAGGATCTGGATAGCAAAAATGGAACGGAATTGAACGGGCAGCGCCTCGTTCCTTATGAGAAATATCCGTTTGCCGAAGGAGACAGCCTGACGCTGGTCAACGGCTTGATTCAGCTTCGCGTAGAAGGAGATCTCGAAGAAACGAGAGAATATCGGATATCTGACCTGCTGGGCGAGGGCGTGCGTTTACAGGATCACCTGCAAACCGTGCAGATTGGAGAAGTGGAGATTCCACTGTCAAAGAAGGAGTACCAACTGTTCAAGCTGCTGTACAGCCAGTTGGATCACTTTGTGACACGGGAGCAGATTGTCGGCCAAGTGTGGCCAGAGCGAAGCATGCTGGAGAGTGAGTCGGTGGGCATTGACGAGATTAACTCGCTTATCTACCGAACGAATCGCAAGCTGGGCGTACATTTTACAATCAAATCGGTGTACAAAAAGGGTGTATACATGAAGTCCCATGTGCCGGATTGAATGCGTGGAATGAGCAGTGGGATGGAATGAGATTAAGTCATAATAGAATAACAAGAAGGAAGCTTCTGTCAGGTTTTTTAGACCTGGGGAAGCTTCTTTTGTTATGATGAAGGTGCAAATGCCGCCTTATAATTAAAATCCAAAGGGTTGAGTTTATGTATATATTTCAATTTATACCATGGCTCATTGCTGTGGTGACACTTATATCGGTAGTATCCATCGTGCTGGTCAGTTGGAAAAATGGAATCTCACCGATGCCCACATCCAGCATCGTCAGGCAGACAGTCATTCAGGAGGTCAACCGCATTCCCGGTTACGGCGACGTTATTGAAGCAGGCTCCGGATGGGGAACGCTCGGACTGGATGTCGTGAGGCATTGCCCAGGCAAACGGCTTACGGGGCTCGAAAATTCAATCATTCCCTTATGGGCATCCCAATTCATTGCTTTTCTAAGTGTCCGCTTACGGCGAGCGAAGGGAAAGCGCCATTCTCTGGAGGGACGGCTTCGATTCATCCGTGGCAACATCTATACCAGTTCATATGAACACGCAGATTGCGTCATCTGTTATTTGTTCCCCGGTGCGATGAACCGGCTTGTGGACAAATTCAATCGGGAGCTTCCGCCGGGAGCAAAGGTGATTAGCGTCTGTTTTGCACTGCCAGGCAAGGTACCGCTACGGACGATTACATGCCGGGATACGCTGCGTACCAAGGTGTATGTATATACGTTTTGAGCGCTAACGAACCTACCACATCTTAAAAGGCAGATAAGCAAGGAATGCAGCATTTAATGAACCTCAGCAACGTTATTGATTCATCAAATGGGGTTAGAACCTACAAAATCGGCCCAATCGACGAAATAACATCACTGTGATTCGTTAGATTTCAGACCTGGGCAAATCGGATCGAATAGCGTGTACCAGGTTCTTTAGAACAAAATAACAAAAACGAGGATGTCCCCCGTCATATTCATGACGTATGGGACATCCCTTTTTTTTTTAATTCCCTATTTATATTGGCTTTAATGGCTTGAATCTTAACCTATTTCGTGGAATCGGTTGTGCCTGTAGTGTCGGTTGTTGTGCCCGATGTACCGGATTGCGTTCTGTTTCTACCGCCTCCGAATCCACCTTGGCCACGGCCTCCGCCTGGACCACCCATACCAGAATTGGCAGTTGTAACACCAGATTCATTCACCCAAGTTACATTGCTTGTCGATTGGAAGGCAACCACTTTGGTTCCACCACTATACGTTCCGTCTGTATAGAGTCCATCCACTGCTTTACCAGTCGATGATCCGCCGGAGTAGATCACATAAGAACCGTCTTTCTTCAGATCCGGGGAGCTGACAACCACCGTTTGATAATCTTTCGCTGGAGCAAAGGTCAGAATGTTGTTTCCTTCACTATCTTCCACATGTACCAGTGTTCCTGCTTTTTGCGTTTCAGGGAACGTCATGGCAATGGTATTTTGAGTCGATGCTTCAGATGTTGCCTGAGCCATGCCGGAGCTTCCCGCAGCGACCAGATATCCGCCGCTCAACTCGAAGTTGCCGTCATAGTCCAGTGCTCCATTGCCATTGTCTGTTGGACCGTTCACAATGACGGTTCCGTCTGTCATGTAGATGGAGCCATTCGAATCCAGTCCATCGCCGCCAGCATTGACGGTGAGAGAGCCGCCGTTGATATGAAGCTCACTGTTGCTTGCGGATTCACCCGGCATACCGCCTGGCCCACCGCCTTGTGGGCGAGTATTGCTATTCGCTTCTGTACTTTGATTGGACTGATCCGTAGTTGATGTTGTGCCAGTCGTCTCTGTAACAGTAGTGTTGGAGACTGAAGTTGTATCGGTATTGGCTGCTTTAGTGCTATCCTCTGCAGTGGTTGCTGCATTCGCATCCGCATCCGCATTAGCATCAGTTGCAGTTATGTCACCGGAAGCATTCACGCCGTCATCTGATGCAGTTACATCTACATCGCCATCGTTCAGGGTGATGATTGCACCTTCAAGACCTTCATAGCTCTTGGCAATGGTGATCGTTCCGCCGTTAATGGTAAGCGCCTGATCTGCATGAATACCGTCATCACCGGATTCAATGCTGAACTTGCCGTCATTGACGATTACATTGTTGTTGCTGTGCAGGGAATCATCCATGGAATCGATCGTATACGTACCGCCATTGACGGTGAGGTCAACTCCGGCTTTAAGTGCTTTGGCACTCGTCGTTTCTTCTTCTGTTGTTGTTGTGCTTGTGTCTGCATCGGCATTGGAATCAGCAGGTGCTTTGGCATTTGTAGAGCTGGATGGTGCTGCACCTGTTGCGTTCGTTCCATTATTGCTCGGCATATCAGCAGGTGGTTCTCCATCCGGTGGTGTACCCATATCGGTTGGAGGTGTACCACCACCCCATCCGCCACCGCCGCCGCCAAATGGTCCTTCTTCTACTTTTTCTGGTGCATTGGCACTGCCGCCTCCGGTTACGATGTTAAATGTGCCGCCATCCGTAACCAATGCGGTTTCCGCTTGAATGCCGTCGCTACCGCTCTGGATGTTGAATGTTCCTCCAGCGATGGCAACGAAGCCTTTGGTCGTATCCGTATCGTTTGTGGATTTGATGCCGTCACCTTCTGAATCAATGGTAATGGTTCCGGCTTGAATCGCCACCATATCTTTACCTTTGATGCCATCATCCGCGGATTTGACGTTGATTGTTCCACTGACGATTTTCAGATCATCCTTGCTGGTAATACCTTCATTGTAGTTGCCTGTCACCGTCAGCTTGCCTGTACCATTAAACGTCAGGTCTGCCTTGCTGAAGATGGCTGCATCCGGCTCATCCGTTGTATCATCGGCGTATACGTATGTCTTGCCATCGGAGACGGCATTCTCGGTACCTTCCTCCAGCGTAATGATGGCTTTGCCCGCTTTCTGGATATAGATGGCTGCGCTGTCGTTGTCATTGATGGTTGCCCCGTTTAATACGAGATGTACGGTGCCCTTATCAGCAACATTGACCACAATCTGTCCGTCGGTCAGCTTGCCGCTAAGTACATAGGTACCCGCAGCGGAGATGGTTACCGATCCGTTTGCTGCTTTTGCACCCGATCCTGTGATGGAAGCGGTCGTACCGTTCAGCTTGATCGTTGTGGAATCTGTTGCACTCCAGCTCACGTTGGTATCGTCTTCATCCATAGTGACCAGATCGGCATACTTCACCGAGGTTTGTTCACTGACGGATACGGTTTTGGTTGTCCCTGTCGTTGACACTGCGGCGTTTGCGGTGGTGCTGGTTGCTGCTGGAGCACTGCAAGCCGTAACCATTGCCGTAATCATCGCGACGGACCACAGTTTGCTGCCAGTTATGATTTTCTTTTTCATATTATATCGTTCCCTTCGAATTTTAATATTCAGTGGCTGTTGGACTCATGGTTAATGAGATATCCAGATTACCGTTTCGGGTACGGATCATGTCGAGGAATTCTTTTTGATTGACACTTTCATGAATGGTTACGTTATAGACCAGCTCGTACAGACTGCCAAGTTCGGTTGTTCTGATTTTTTTGAGCTCATGAACGACATTGAATTTGTGGAAAACTTCGTCCAGTGCTTCTTCGTAACTCAGATTCTCGGGAATGGTCACTTTCAATGTTTTTTGCTGGCTTTTCTTCGCTCCGAAGTTGAAGCGGCTCAGGACAAACATCAGTACACACAGGATGATGGTAAACAATACAGCATAACCGAATGCGCCTACACCGCAGGCAAGACCGGAAGCCATGGTGAACAGAACATAAGCAATATCTTTCGGGTCACCAGGCGCACTTCTGAATCGGATGATGGAGAAGGCACCGGCGAGGCTGAATGCACGGGCAATGTTGCTGCCGATCAGAAGAATGATGATGGCTACGATGACTGGCAAAACAACCATGGTTAGCGTAAAGCTCTGGGAGTAGGTGCTTTGGTTCGTCTTCATGTATGTCAGGCTGATAATGGCCCCCATAATGATGGCAAGGCCGATGGTAACAATGGCATTGCTGAAGGTCAGAGTTGTATCGGTCAGTGCAGAACTAAAGATGGAATCAAGCATACAGGACACGCTCTCTTTCTGTGTTTGTTTTTTCTTGTTCTATGGAGGGGTTGTAGTCTGTACCCGGCAGCAATTCTCGTTCAGTCTGGTAGTTCAGGTTGGTTGTTCTGGCTAGATGTCTGTACTCATTGCCGTATTTCGAGAATCCGGTACGGTAAAGACCGTGTTCGGATAACAGTTGGGAGAGCCACATCGGAACGGTTTTCTCGGCTTTGACTTCCATCAGCCAGCGTCCGTCTTTCACCAGTGGTTCACCGTAATCTCCCTGCTCCAGTTTCAGATCGTATCTGCGACTGCGGATATTGGTATCAAAAGTGATGCGGAGATCGCGGCTGTTCTTGTCGAACAGCGCCTTGCGTTCATACGCCAGATACACTTTCGGTTCCAGATCGTACAGCCGGAGGAAATACTTGATCTCTTCGACAACCTGTTTGTTCATGTAATCGGCGAAATCTGGCGCTTTGCTTGTCCGAACGAATTCGTAGGCTTCATCCAGCTTCAGGGCAGTTCGGCGTTTGTTCACCAGACCGAATACCTTCTTTTTGATCTCCAGATATACCTTGGCATTCTCTTCGGGAACTCCGTATGCCCGCAGTCTCAGCTTCTCCTTGTATTTAGGTTTGGAGAGACTGGCGCGGATCAGGGAATCCTGCGGAGTATCGAAGTACAGGTTGCTGATGGAGTAAAACTCGTGTTTCTTGTTAAAGGCGTCCAGCTCCATATACTTCAGCAGATCGGTGTAGAAGTTGTTGTATTGCTCATCAGTCAGGAGATACTTGCTCTCATATCGGTTGAATACTTCAATTGCCATGGGGGTTCAGTCCTTTCATCGTTGTTTTGTATGTTTTGTTTCATCGTGTATTGCTTCCATGTCTGTATCTTAGAGCGCCAACCTTGAATGAATCTTAAATGATTTTACATTCCGTTGATCTTTTTTTACCTTCATTTAATAGTCCGCGAAAAAAGTTAAATTAAGATTGGTTCAAGGTTCCGTTGATACAATCGTTGGTATAATAATTGAAAGAGTTCGAAACCAATTCATGCAGAGGAATGAAGAACCGATGAGAATACTTATTGCGGAAGATGAGGTTCATTTGGCGGAAGCCGTATCGCAAATATTGAAAAAACACAATTACTCTGTAGACATGGTACATGACGGGAGAGCGGGTCTGGATTATGCGCTAAGCGGAATCTATGATCTGTTGCTGCTGGACATTATGATGCCGGAAATGGACGGGATTACCGTATTGAAAAAACTGCGGAGCGAAGGCAATCATACACCTGTCATTCTGCTTACAGCCAAAGGAGAAATTTCAGACAAAGTGACCGGGCTGGATTATGGAGCCGATGATTATATAGCAAAGCCCTTTGCCACGGAGGAATTGCTTGCACGGATTCGGGCAGCCCTGAGAAGGAAGGGAGAAGTCGTTCCAGAGGATGGACTGAAGTTCGGTGACATCGAACTGAACACCACGCAGCTGAAGCTGAGTGTTCAAGGCAAGGAGATCAAGCTGAATCTGAAGGAAAATGAACTGTTGGAACTGTTAATCACGCGCAAACAGGCCATTACTTCCAAAGAGCAGATTATTGAGAAGTTGTGGGGTTTCGATTCGGATGTGGAGTATAACAATGTGGAGGTGTACATCTCGTTTTTACGCAAAAAATTAACCTTCCTGAACTCCTCGGTCCGCATCAATACGATTCGGGGTGTGGGGTACGTACTTGAGGTGACGTCCTGATGTTCAAGAAACTCAGAAACCGATTTCTGATCGTGAACCTGGTGTCCATCTCGATTATGATGCTGGTTGCCTTTGCCACAATCTACATCATTACGTATCAAAATGTACAGCGGGAAACCAACATGGAGCTGTTCAAAGTGTCGGATTTCTATCATGGTCCGTACAACTCCAGCAAGATGCCGCGCGGTGTTGACAGGGATGCGGGGACGGGATCGCTACCATCCGATTCCATTGGAAACGGAGCACCGGGAAGTAATCCGAACTCACCGCCAGGCCGTTCCGTATCGTTTATGGTCAAGACAGACAGTGAATGGAAAATCACAGATGCGCACTCCAGGTTTGATATGGACGACACGTTCTATACTGAAGCATTGCAAAAGGTGAATAAAGTCGACGATCTGGATCGGAAGACCGGACAGTTTACGCTGAATGGAACGGACTGGGCTTATGTGGTCGATCCGAGTAGCACAGGGCACATGATTGTTTTTATGGATGTGACGGCCCAACAGGGCATTCTTACGAATCTGATTTATACTTTTGCCATCGTAGGTTTGATTATGCTGATTGTCATCTACTTCCTGAGCCGCTATTTCGCCAATCGTTCCATTACCCCGGTCAAGGAAGCCTTCGAGAAGCAAAAGCAGTTCATAGCGGATGCTTCGCATGAGTTGAAAACGCCGCTGGCGATCATTAATACCAATACGGATGTGCTTCTCGCGAACCGGGAGGATACGATTGAGAATCAGGCCAAATGGCTGTATTACATCAAGTCGGAGACGGAACGCATGTCGGGACTAACAAATGATCTGTTATATCTGACTCAAATTGACGATTCGCGATCCTCGATGATTCAGGCCAAGTTCAATATGAGCGATGCGGTGGAGACGATCATTTTAACAATGGAAGCCGTGATTTTTGAGAAAAATATATCTCTGGACTACAGCATTGAGCCGCAGCTCATGGTCCATGGCAACAGCGAACAGATCAAGCAGGTCATTCTGATCCTGCTCGATAATGCCGTGAAATACTCCAGAGCCAAAGGCTCGGTTAACGTATCGTTGAAGAAACAGAACAATGAAGTCGTGCTGGCCGTTTCCAACACGGGAGAAGGCATTGCGCCTGAGCATCTGGACCGGATCTTCGATCGCTTCTATCGCACGGATGCCTCCAGAGCACGGAAACATGGTGGACATGGATTGGGTCTTGCCATTGCAAGGTCGATTGTGGAGCAGCACAAAGGCGAGATATACGCCCGCAGTGTGGTCGGGGAAGGCGCAACATTTTATGTACGTTTATCCTAAGGATAAGGAATAAGACATGTCTGTTGTGGGTTAACCTATGCTACAATGGCAACAGTATGTATGAACCAAGGAGATGACAACGTGACTGAAGCGAATTCAATAAATGAACAGGAAATGAAGGCATATATTGCGGAGAAGACGAAGGCAAGCGAAGCGAATATCGCTCTTGTCCTGAAGCATGAGCAGGCGTACATTAACAAGGCGCATGAGAATGCCAAAGGCGACGTGGATATCGACGGTGATGATCTGGCCGACTACATTCTGAGCCGCAAAGATGTAAAGCTGGACGAACTGACCGTTGAAGGTATACTGGATGCTGAAATGGACTACTTGATGGAAAAAGGGCTCGCAGGCTACGTGGATTAAGTTTAAATCAATCTATTAAAAAAAATGACCTCAGCCTCCACGTTATTGTGGAATTTGAGGTCATTTTGGATTGTACATTCGGAATTACCTTTTAAACCGCCAGCCCCGTTGGCTAGCCCCATTCTCTTATTGACCCATCATACCGCCATCGACAGTATAGAGGGAAGCAGTGACATACGAAGCTTCTTCGGACAACAGGAAGTTCATGATGGCTGCGACTTCTTCCGGTTCACCATAGCGGCCCATCGGAATTGCGGATACGGTAGCGGATTGATAATCTTCCACATTACCGGAGTTTGCTTCGATTTGGCGCATCATGCGGGTATTAATGGTGCCTGGCAATACCGCGTTAACCCGAATACCATGAGGCGCAAGTTCATTCGCTGCTGTGCGGGTGAGGCCAATCACGGCATGTTTGGACATAATATATGGAGATACAGCTGGAGCACCCATCAGACCTGCGAGGGAAGAGGTATTCAGAATCGCGCCTGATTTTTGTTTTTTCATGACAGGGATGACGTTCTGCAAACCAAGGAATACACCGCGCACATTGACGTTATATACGAGATCGAGCGCTTCTACGCTCAGATCTTCGATCAGTCCGGTTGGACCTTCAATGCCGGCATTGTTGGCAAAATAATCGATACGACCAAACGTATCAAGTGCTTGCTGCACATAGTTTTTTACATCGGCTTCTTGAGATACGTTTGCTTTTACCGCAATGACGTGCTCCTTGTCGAGTTTCAGATCCGTGATGGTTTGCTGGATGGCTTCTTCGTTCAGGTCGACGAGCACCAGATTAATTTTGCGTTCAGCAAGGCGGCGTGCCAATTCTTTACCAATGCCTCCGGCTGCTCCTGTAATAACGGCTGTTTGGGTATATGATGTACTCATCATGTATTCGCTCCTTATAAAATGAAATCAGGTGAACTGTGTGTGAACGTTCAACCTGTGGTCTAGCGTTTCTATCTCAATGTTAAGATATACATACAAATGTGACAATCATCATTGACAGCGCATATGTCAGCTATCGGACAGAGATGTAAGCGGTGTTCATTTAGGTTGAAATAATGGACAGAGGAGGTGGAAATGTTGATTATCGAACACCCTCAGGATCGGAGAGCACGAAGAACGCAGGATGCCATCATTGCTGCGGCAGTTTCTTTGATATTGGAAAAGGGAGCTGAAGCCGTCACGATTCGTGACATTACGGAGCGGGCGGATTATAACCGGGGAACGTTCTATTTACATTTTCCCGGCAAACCCGAGCTATTGCAATTCATTCTGGATGATTTCATGCAGGGCGTGGGACAAGCTTATGCATCACCTTACGCGGAGTTAAAAGAAGTGGATATGACGGCATTGCTGCCATCAACGATGCCTGTATTTGAATATATCGAAGCACACCAGGACATCTTTCGAGCCTTGATGACGATGCATGGGGATATGGGAACCAGACTCTGCAACATGTTCAGAACATATCTAACCGAAGATTTTGTATTGGTGACCGAAGACAGCGACTACACCATTAATTACGATATCATGCTAAGTTACCTGGTATCTGCAACCGTTGGTGTCATTATGCACTGGGCGGAGATTGGGTTCAAGTATTCTTCCCACTACATGGGAGAACAGTTGACCGCGCTAATTAATATCAAACCGACCCGTCTCCTGATTGAACCAGGGCAGAAGGGCCGGACTATTCATGAACGTATGATGACGGATTAACTAAAAACAGATTTCGGTTACCCTGTCATGGAGGTGTTAGTCATCTGTTGCAGTTGAAGTACCTGTTCACGCACATGGACGGCCTCTCCGATTATAATTAACGACGGATTAATCACCTTTTGCGACTGAGCGAGGGAATGAAGTTCGGCAAGTGTACCTGTAATAATTCGCTCCTGCGAAGTGGTGCCTCGTTCAATCAGTGCCGCTGGTGTGCAGTTGCTTTTGCCATGGTTAAGCAATTCGTTCTGTATCTGGGGCAATTGACTGATGCCCATGTAGATAACCAGGGTGTCTACACTATGGGCGAGCAAGTCCCAGCGGACAGAGGATACGTTGCCGTCACTGCCAGTTCCAGTGACACATGCGAAGGACGAAGCCACTCCGCGATGTGTTAGCGGAATAAGAGATGAAGCAGATGCACCCACAGCTGAAGTGATGCCTGGAATGACTTCGAATTGGATTCCGGCTTCTGCAAGTACAATTGCTTCCTCTCCTCCGCGCCCAAAGATGAATGGATCGCCGCCCTTGAGTCGAACCACCTGTTTACCTTCAGCCGCATGCGCGGCCAGCATACGTCCTATCATTTCCTGAGTCATTGAATGCAGACCCGGAGCTTTGCCGCAATAAATTCGGAGCGCGGATTCACGGGCCTCGCCAAGTAACTGATCATTAACAAGTCGATCATACAGGATAACATCTGCGGACTGAATTCGTTTGAGGGCTTTTACCGTAATCAACTCGGGATCTCCGGGACCTGCACCTACGATACTAACCATGCCCCGGGTCATGATCGTGTCCCCAGCTTGCCGAGCGTGGAAGTGGAAGTCATCGCCATGACTGCACCGAGAGTGACCATCCAGTTACATAGAATCGCTTTGACGATCACAAGAACAATACCTGCTCCGCCCAAGTGTTGATGCCCCCGCGTTTTGGCTTCACTAGTCTGAATCAGAGTTTGGATGAGCGGACTGCTCATATCCGTTCCCATTTTAGTGAGAGCCAGTCCATATAATAGAGCATAGAATAAACATCCGAGTACATGACCGGCAATAACCCAGAAGTAATTTCGCAGCATGTCAGTCAGTGTGATCCTGCGTTTCATCAACGCCAGCGGAATCAAGGCAAAGCTCCCGGTTACCAGTTCAAGTCCAAGCAGAATAATAATGACGAACCCCGCCGGAAAAATCAATGCACCTGCCAAACCAACGGAAGTTTGAGATACAGCGGTATATGCCAGAGTCGTTGCTAAGGCTAGGATAGCTCCCGCCAGAAAACCTCGGACCAGCATCTGTAACCTGTTCATTCTGGCTTTGCTTTCTCCTGCCTCGACCACTGATTGCAATACTTCTGCCGGTTTAACAAAATCCATAGCGTATTCCTCCTTGATGTCAGGGTAACTTTATCCATTAACCTGCAATCGTAATGTAGATTTCTCCGCTGTTTCCATCCACTTCTGTGGGGTATGTGTTCAGACAACCTTTATCCGGTTCGTGTACCTTGCCGCTGCGAAGATCAATCTTCCAGTCATGTAGAGGGCAATGGACTGCTGTCCCACATATCATGCCTTCTGACAGTTTGCCGCCCTTGTGAGGGCAGCGATTCTCTACAGCGTGCAGACTTCCGTCACTTAATTTGAAGACGGCAATTTCAGTATCCTGTACCTTGAAGGTTCGTGATCCCTTTTCATCAATATCCGCAAGGTGTCCAATGTGCAATTTATTCATCGCTGATCCTCCTCTTCTAGTGGGTTGTCGGTTGAGCGTCGGCCAAAGGGGTGAAGTTTTTACGCAATTTCTCGTTATCGATGATTTCTTTCCACGGATCGACAGTACGACCCAGGGTCAGTTCAAGTCGTTCTACCAGTGCGAGGCGCACATCACGGTCTTCCAGAGCTTTTTTTACATGATCCAGACCTACCCGTTCAATCCAAGCCGCTGTTCTCTCATTCCATCGTGCGTTCTCTCTATAGTATTGGAGATAGGCATACGTCCACTCTTCCACTTCAGCGTCGGTCTTAACCGTACACAATAGCTCGGCTGCACGAACCTTGACTCCACCGTTGCCGCCAACATGCAGTTCCCATGCGCCGTCAATCGCAACAACACCAAGGTCTTTAATCGTTGCCTCCGCACAGTTCCTTGGACAACCTGAGACGGCAAGCTTTACTTTGGCGGGAGCGACCATCTTGTCGAGTTTTTTCTCCAGACGAATGCCCATCTCAATAGAATCCTGTGTTCCGAATCGGCAGAAGGTATTGCCTACACATGTCTTGACGGTACGCAGTGCCTTGCCATAACCGAAGCCGGAAGGCATATCAAGCTCTTCCCAAATCTTCGGCAGATTTTCCTTTTGTACACCGAGCAGATCAAGCCGCTGACCTCCCGTGAATTTCACCATGGGTACATCGTATTTCTGTGCAACTGCTGCAATTTTCATCAACTCTGCCGGGGAAGTGACACCGCCGTAGATCCGTGGAATAACTGAATAGGTTCCGTCTTTCTGGATGTTGGCGTGATATCTCTCATTTGTGAACTTGGATACCCGCTCATCCTCGTATTCGGTCGGCCAGATCATGCCGAGGTAATAGTTGAGGGAAGGACGGCATTTGGAGCAGCCTTCTGGCTCATTCCAATCAAGCACGTTCATGACTTCCTTCACCGTTTTTAGTCCCATCTCCTTGATCTGGGCAACAATCTCATCACGGTCATAGGAGGTACAGCCACAGATACCTTCCTTCACCTGTTCACCCACAGCATCGCCTGCATAATGGACAAGCAGCGATTCTACAATCGGTTTGCATCCACCGCAGGAAGCTGAAGCTTTGGTACAGGACTTGATGGCACCCAGTGTGTTGCATCCTTTATTCAGCACTGCATCCCCAATGGCAGATTTAGTGACACCGTTACAACCGCAGACGATCTCGTCATCTGGCATGCTTGCCATTCGTTCGGCAATGGATGGACCGGAGCCTGAACCTGAAGGGACACCAAGCAATATTTCCTTTTCGCGTCCACTGATGTTCTCACCACTTTTAATGAGGGAGAAGAGGGAGGCACCATCTGTTGTATCACCAAACAGTACAGCACCGATTAGCTTTCCGTCTTTCATGACCATCTTTTTATAGATGCCATCCACGTCGTCCTGTATACGAATGCTGCGCGTGTTCGCTGCATCCTTGAACTGTCCTGCGGAGAAGACGTCTACACCGGATACTTTCAACTTTGTGGAAGTCACAGATCCTTCATAACCTTCCGTTGCCGCACCCGCAAGACGCTTGGCCAGCACCATGCCTTGTTCGTATAATGGAGCTACCAGTCCATATGCAATCCCGCGGTGCTCTGCGCATTCGCCCACAGCGGAGATGCCGGGTATGCTGGTATTCATATAATCATCCACAATAACACCTCGGCTCACGTCCAGGCCTGCCTGACGGGCTAGTTCAACCTGTGGCCTTATTCCGACGGCCATGACGACCAGATCGGTCTCAAGCATCGTTTGGTCGGTGAAACGAATGGCTTTAACACGATGTTTACCTGTAATTTCTTCGGTATGTTTGTTCAACAGGAACTTCATGCCCTGCTCCTCAAGCTCCCGCTGGAGCATTAGACCTGCTGGCAAATCCAGATTTCGGTCCATCAAATGTCCATTAATATGAATCACAGTGACGTCCATTCCCAGATTGAGCAGGCCGCGCGCAGCTTCCAGTCCAAGCAGGCCGCCTCCAATGACGGCAGCTTTGCGATATGTTTGCGATGCAGCCATCATCGTCTCGCAGTCCTTAATGTCCCGGAAACCAATTACGCCCTCTTTGTTCGCTCCAGGGAGTGGAAGGATGAAAGCTTGAGAGCCTGTCGCCATTATCAGCTCATCATAGGTTGCGCGTACACCATTCTGAGATACAACTTCCTTGAGCTCGGCATTAATCTGGATGACCGGGTCATCCGGGTATACCTGAATGCCATTGTCTTCGTACCAGCTCCAGTTATTGATCACGATATCTTCAATGCTCATGCCTCCTGCCAGCACAGAAGAGAGCATGATGCGGTTGTAGTTAGGATGCGGCTCAGCACCGAAGACCGTAATTTCATAAGCATTCGGGGCGAGCTTGAGGATATGCTCAATAGTTCGGATTCCTGCCATGCCATTGCCGACCAGCACCAATTTTCTCGTTGTACTCATTGTAGTTAGCCCCCTTGTATCCATTTTGCGAAATGCCCAAAACATTGCTCTAAAATAGAAAAAGCCTGTTATGCCTCGGGGGATTGCGCATATACATGCGCATCCCTTGCTCCGAGATTGCAAAACAGGCTTCATTGCCGTTTCAACCAGCTACGCCGTTGTAGCTGTGATTAATTCAAATATGGAGTTGTTATGGCCTAACTATATAAGATGCATCCTTTGATGTCAATATAGTTAACACAAAAAAATATTTGAAATTTAAAGTTAATTATGTTTACATGTGGTTATCGGAAAAGTGATCAAACGGCATAAGTTTACTCCGTTAATGGATACCATTAAATACAGATTTGTATATTTTGTGAGTTAATATAACATGAACGAGGGGCAACTCACATATGTGCTCGCTTTTATCTGAGTCAGCCAAATGCAAATAGGGAGGGATTGATCCATCATGCGATCTTTATTGGTCATCCGTGTACAGCCAACACTATCTGCCTCGATTGATGCAATCCCTCCGACACCGGAGAAACTACTTGGAGCGAATGGGTATCATGTGCAGGTGACAGACTGTGAGACGGAGGCACTAAAGTTGGCTGGCGGAGCTGATGCATCCATCCTTCATCTGTCCCTGACCGATATGGAATACTGGGTGGAACATCTGGGAAAGGGGAAAACGGGCATGCCACTGCTTTGGTGGTGCGCTCCGGATACAGCCTCTTCTTCGGCAGAATCCTGCGAGTTGGGGACATCCTTTGACGGAATACTCACCCCCTCGATGAACGGACCGGAGATTCATTGGACACTGCATTTTGCAGCCAAGCGTTATATGGAACGCAAGCAGTGGGAGCAGGAGCGCAAGCAGCTGCAATCCAGGCTGGAGGACCGGAAATGGATTGACATGGCCAAAGCAATCTTGTGTGATTTGAAGCAAATTTCCGAATCTGAAGCGTATGATCTTTTGCGCAAGAAAGCGATGGATGACCGGAAACGGATGGTGGATGTGGCTACGGCCATTGTGAAGGCGCATCAACTGCTTCAGTCTTAATGGGGAAGGAGGATTTTTCATGGATATGTCAGATATACTCAGGGAAGTCGGGCGGGGGAAACGAGGCTCGCGTGATCTGAACTACGCAGAGGCGCTGGCTGTAGCGGAAAAAATTCTGAGACAAGAGGTATCGCCTGCCCAGACGGCTGCCTTTCTTATGGCTGAGCGAATGAAGATGGAAAATGTTGAGGAGCTTGAAGCATTTGTTCATGCTTGCCAGAACAATGCGGAGCGGATGTCCATATTTCAGGATGGACTGGATTGCGCTGGCCCGTATGATGGTCGAACCAAGTCCTTTATGGCAACATTTCCAACCTCGTTTGTGCTCGCTGCTGCCGGCCTTCCAGTGACATTGCATGGAAGTGAACCTCTGCCACCGAAGTGGGGAGTTACGTTATCGGTTTTGTTAAGAAAAGCGGGAATCAATACAGGGGAGATGGATCGTGAAGATGCCAGAAGTGCTGCATTTCGTACAGGAGTGATGTATGTTTCATCCGAGGATTGGTGCACCCCTCTCCGGCAGCTTCGTCCTTTGCGGGAAGAGCTTGGATTTCGTACGGTACTGAACACAGCGGAGAAACTGATTGATTTTAACCATTCGCCATATTTGGTTTTTGGTGTATTTCATAATACTTTTCTTGATCGGATTGCCAAACTGCTCACCCGTTTTCAGTATCGTCGTGCTCATGTTGTACAGGGGGTGGAGGGTTCGGAAGACCTGTATATTGATCGGCCAACTCGGGTCTATGCAGTGGAAGGCGGCGAAATGCGGCTTGAATTGGTAGACCCGGCGGCCTATGATCTGGACATTCCTGCACCGGAGCTGGTGTGGACGGCAGCCAAACAGCTTGAAGTAGGAGAAGCCGTCTTGAGCGGGAATGGGCATATCGCCTTTGTGAACCAGGTCTTGTTGAATGGCGGGTTCCGTCTGTATGCGACGGGGCGTGTCAATTCAATAGAAGAAGGTATTTACACATGCCAGGGTTTGCTGGAGAGTGGCGCGGCTTATCGCATTTATCAACAGTGGTGTGTCGCCATGGGCGGCGAACTGCCGGATAGCAGAGCAGTATCCACGTTTCCGGCATCGTCCAGATAAGCATGTTGAATTACTTATGAACCTATCTTCTCCCCCCGTCTTCAGATCCTCGATCTGCAAGATTTGCCGCGCCCATCGTCTCTATATGTTAGTTCTAGTATAGGTGTCGGTCACATCCCTATTCAAGTGAAGCATGATTCGAAAAAACCGCCAGGCGCGGACCGGCGCGCTGGCGGTTTGATGCTGTATATTAAGCCTTTGGTCTGAAAATGCCAGACGGCTTGCCGATGGGCAAGAACGTATAGCCGAAGTGAGCGTTCAGTACGGAAGCACCTGTGCCGTACAACGACACGATTCCGATTCCCATTTCAGCATAAGCTGCGATGGTATGGAAGATATGAGGAGCTACGCCGAACGCGTCAAAGGTCAGGCCAAGGAACAGGAAGTCAATGAGAATGAAAATGATGAGCAATACTTTGTTGGCTTCCACGGCACCCAGTGTCATGAACAGGGTGAACACAAGGTATCCGGCAAAAGCAAATCCGAGCTGCTTGCCATCTGCCTGTTCCGCAAGAGTGGAGCCAAACACGCCCATTTTGATCAGCCAGTTGGCACCCATGGCGAACCAGAAGAATGCATATGCGCCGAAGGCAGTTGTACCAAAGGTATTGTTACGTTTGGAATCTTGAATGCAAGCGAACAGCTGGGCAAAGGCACCGAGGAAAATTGCCCAAGGAATGGCGTAGCTAAGGCCATCTGTAATGCCAAGCTTTTGGGAGGAAGCGACCAAAGTGACGATGGCCAACCCAAATAATCCCATCGCGCTGGGATCGGCGTTTATGATTTTAACTTTAGTCTGTGAATCGGTTTGCATGGTGTTGATGAGCCTCCAAATAATCAAATCAGGATGATCCGTTCGAACGGAACCGTCCTCTATACTTCGTAATTCGTATCCGCCTGGTCCGGACACACACATCGCCCTATTGTACCTGAATGAATTACGTATGAAAAGGGATTTTATTACCTTTTGGAGCATGATCCGATCCCTTGTGAGGCTTGTGTTAGAGATCATGAACGAAGAGGTCGGTTTTTTGGTGGAAAAAGACGGAAAATTACATGTTCATTCCCTGGAAGAAGGGATAGTATCGAATAGAAATGCAAGCGCTTACTTAAAGGTTGTACCATCGTTCTGGCTTTAATCATTCAATGATGAGGAAACGAAAGGATGGGTGTTCATGATCGCGAAGACGCGGCAGGTTGGCCTGGTTTTGCTCCTATGGGTATTTACAATTTCCAGTCTGGGGTGGGGGACCATGTTTGGCACACCAACAGCAAGTGCAGCCGTATTGGCTGATGAAGCTGCGGGTGGAGGCACTTATAAATTCGACTTTGGTTCAGGAGCTGTTGCGAACGGATATACAGGTGTGGACGCGGCGTCTGCTTATTCAGCGGAACGTGGCTATGGCTTCACCGATGTATCCAAGGTAACGGTACAGGATCGGGGTACAAGTGATCCGATTAAATCCGATTTTGCCAAAATTGCCGATGGGGGCGGATTTAAAGTGGATTTGCCGAGCGGTGATTATACCGTCTCCCTTGTCGCTGGCGACAATGCAGGCAACACGGATATTGCGATCAAAGTGGAGAGCATGAACAAGGTTCAGCAAAATACCAAGCCAGCGGGTGAATATCTGGAGATGAGCTTCGATATTGCACTGGTGGATGGGCAGATGAACTTTGAATTCTCTGGAACGGCCGCCAATATCAATGCGCTTGTGATCACCAAACAACAGGAACGCGAGGCAGGTAACAAACCTGCGGTGTATCTTGCGGGTGACTCCACGATGCAGACGTATAATCCATATTGGGAGCCCCAAGCGGGTTGGGGGCAAATGTTCCCGTCCTTTTTCAGTGATGCCGTGGAAATTAAGAACCATTCCATTGGTGGACGCAGCTCCAAATCCTTTATTTTCGAAGGCCGATTGGATGAGATCCTGCGCCTCATTCGTCCGGGAGATTATCTGTTCGTGCAGTTCGGACACAACGATGCAACAATCAGTGTTCCTGACCGTTATGCTTCACCCGCCGATTACAAAAACTATCTGAAAACCTACATAGACGGCGTGCAGCAGCGGGGAGCTACCCCAATTCTGGTCACCCCGATGGGTCGCAGGGACTTTAATGCAGATACAGGCAAGTTCAATGTGTCCTTCCCTGAATATGTGCAGGCGATGAAAGAGGTGGCTTCGGAGAAAAATGTGAAGCTGATCGATCTGAGCGCACTCAGCATTGCATACTATGATTCCATTGGACCGGAAGCGACATTGTCTGTCTTCCTCCATGTATCACCAGGCATCTATCAGGCATTCCCGAACGGGGCAACGGATAATACCCACTTCCAGGAATATGGAGCGATTCAGATTGCCCGTCTGGTTGCTGGTGCGGTTCGTGAACTGGATCTGCCATTATCGAAAGCGGTTCAAGATGCTGAAGTTCCGGCTGAATTGCCGGCCAAACCTGCTGGATTGAAGGCAGGCAGCATCAGCAATGCGGGAGCGGTATTGAAATGGACAGCGGATGACACCGCAGACATTTACAAAGTGTACCGCAAGCTTTCAACAGAGCCGGAAACTGCCTACAAGCTGGCAGGAACGGCAACTGTACCTACTTTAACGCTAAGCGGTTTGGTCGAAGGTAAGTCGTACACGGTTCGTGTAACCGCTGTGAATGGCCGCGGCGAATCCGATCCTTCGGATGAAGTCAGCTTCACCACCCAATCGGCAGCGTATCGATATGATTTTGGCCCAGTAGGTTCTCCGGTTGCTGAAGGGTATACGGAAGTCAATCGGAACACGCTGTATACGCCTGAACGCGGTTATGGATTAACGTCTTCCGCCAATATGGCGGATCGGGATCGTGGCAGTGCGACAGATAATCTGCGTCGTGACTTCGTGATCTATTTTAACGGCTCATATGAATTCAAAGTGGATCTGCCGAATGGTACCTATTCGGTCAAGACGTACACTGGGGACTGGATTGGTTCAGCAAAAACCAACATTAACATCGAAGGCAAAGATTATGGAACTGTATCTTCCGGTGCTCAAAATATAGCCGAAAAAGTGATCAACCAGATTACCGTCCAGGACGGGCAGATGAATCTGGTCTTCAGTGGGGCTACGGCGCATCTGAACGGACTTGAGATTACACCTGTATTGGTGGCCCCGTCCAATTTGAAACTGAATGGCCTGGATCTGGAGAGTGATCCGATCACCGCTGCATTGTCGTGGGGTGCTATCGCGGATGACGTACAGTATAAGGTATACCGTCAGTCAACTGGAGCGGCCAAGGCCGAGCTGCTGGCAACCACGGATGCAACAACCTATACCGATAACAAGATTGACCTGGGCATGAATTATGTATATACGGTAACGGCTGCGGATCGTACAGGTACGGAATCGGTAGCATCCAATGCATTACCTGTATCGACAATTGATTCATCTGTAGAGAAGGCAGAGGTCCCTTCAGGTCTGTCGTTACAAAGCATCAACAAAAATGACGTCTCCTTCACTTGGGCGGAATCAGCAGGAGCGCGTGCATACCAAATCTATCGTGCTGTGAAGCAGGATGGACCGTATGATCTAATCGCTCGCACCAAGGAGACGGCATATACAGACTCCACCATTCTTAGCACTATTCCTTATTTCTATAAAGTGGCGTCTGTGAATGCGGGCGGAGTATCCGAACTTTCGGCTGTACTCGAAACACCAGTAGCAACGACGCTGAATCGAGAAATGGAGTATCTGGATCGTGCTCCGGTCGCTGTAAAAACAGAACACGGCAACTATATCGGCTGGCGCATGCTGGGCCTGGATGCCGAGACCATTGCTTTCAATCTGTATCGGGATGGTCTGAAGCTTAACGATGAACCGATAACGGGAAGCACCAACTTTACGGATGCCGAAGGCACCGATGCGTCCAAATACCGTGTCATGACGGTAGAAAACGGCATTGAAAAGGCGGCAACGAAGGAATTCGGCGTTTGGCAGGAGCAGTATCTGTCTGTACCTCTGCAAAAGCCTGCTGATGCTTATACGAAAGACGGCCAGCCGTATTCGTATTATGCGGGTGATGCCAGCGTGGGTGATGTCGATGGTGATGGCGAATATGAGATTGTTCTGATGTGGTCGCCAAACAATGGCAAGGATAACTCCCAGTCCGGATATACCGGTATTGTCTATATGGATGCTTATAAGCTGGATGGAACAAGACTCTGGCGCATCAATATGGGACCGAATATTCGTGCGGGTGCGCACTACTCTCCATTCCTGGTCTATGACTTTGATGGCGATGGCAGAGCGGAACTGATGATGCGTACCGCAGATGGTACCGTCGATGGACAAGGGAAAGTCATTGGAGACGCTAATGCAGACCACCGGAACAGTTCCGGTTACGTTCTGCTAGGTGATGAATTCCTGACGGTGTTCGATGGCGAAACCGGAGCAGCACTGGATACGGTAGAATATGATCCGCCGCGTGGAGATGTAGCTTCATGGGGGGATGGCTATGGAAACCGGGTGGACCGTTTCCTGGCAGCGGTGGCGTATCTGGACGGTGAGCATCCAAGTGCGATGTTCAGCCGTGGATATTATACACGTACCGTGCTCGCGTCCTACAATTTCCGTGATGGCAAGCTGAGCAAAGTATGGCGTTTTGACTCCAATGATGATGGCTACGGCGAGTACGCAGGCCAAGGAAACCATAACCTTTCGGTTGCAGATGTGGACGGTGATGGCAAGGATGAGATTACATTTGGCGCAATGGCCATCGATGATGATGGCAAACCGCTATACAATACGAAACTCGGTCATGGCGATGCCATGCATCTGAGTGATCTGGACCCAACTCGTCCAGGACTGGAAGTGTTTGACGTACACGAACATAAAGATTCGCAGTACGGCATGGAAATGCGCGATGCGGCAACAGGTGAAATCCTCTGGGGTGTGTTCACCGGCATCGATACCGGACGTGGCATGGCTGCCGATATTGATCCAAATTATCCGGGGTCTGAAGTATGGGCCGCGACGATCACCAATGCTGAGCATATTCCGATCACCGGGCTCTACAGCGCTCAGGGGGAACTGATCACGACGAAGATTCCATCGTCCACCAACTTCGGCATCTGGTGGGACGGTGACCTGCTGCGTGAGCTTCAGGATGATATTCGTATCGACAAATGGGATTATGAGAACCAAACGACAGTTAATTTGCTGACGGGAACAGGTGCGGCTTCGAACAATGGCACCAAAGCCAACCCGAGTTTGCAGGCAGATCTGTTTGGAGACTGGCGTGAAGAAGTGATGTGGCGCAGTCAGGACAGCTCAGAATTACGCATTTATACGACGACAGATGAGACGGATGTGCGTATTCGCACGTTGATGCATGATCCGGTCTACCGCCTTGGGGTAGCTTGGCAAAATGTAGCCTATAACCAGCCGCCACATACCGGCTTCCATCTGGGAGTAGGCATGGAGCAGCCAGCAGCACCGAATATTCGTTATGTCGGTGCTCCGCAAGAAACAGAAGATACGACACCTCCGGTCATTACCGGCATGCCTGCGGAACAGATGAGTGAAGAGGATGTACTCCAAGTTGATGTGAAGGCAGAAGATCCAGAGTCCGGAATCACTCTTCTGGAATTGACTTGGGATGGCGAGGTCGTAAAACAGGGTGATGAGATTGCACTGACGGGTCTGGTGGGAAAACACACCTTTACAGCCCAAGCTGTTAACGGCGCGGGACTCATCACTGAGCTTTCCGTTAAAGTGACAGTTATCGCCGCAGACCAAGCCACAGGTGCACCGGGTGTGCCTTCCTTGTCCGACGACAATCAACATGGCGACGGTTTGGCCGATGGAACATACACCATCACGATGAATATGTGGTGGGGGAATAACGGTACACAGTACAAATTGTATGAGAACGGTGAACTGATCGATACGCAGAAGCTCACAGCTTCCAGCCCTTCTGCCCAAAAGGCATCCACCGATATTTCGGGCCGGGTAAACGGTACGTATGTATATACTTGCGAACTGATCAATTCAAAGGGAACGACCGAATGCGCTCCGCATACCGTAATCGTTCGTGATGCAGCACCAGCGAAGCCGGTGCTCTCTCATGACAACTGGGATGGGGATGGGAACTACACCATTACGATGAATATGTGGTGGGGCACGAATGCCACCTCTTATCGTCTATATGAGAACGGTCTAGAGATTGACAGCCAACCGTTGACTGCGGCATCTCCGAATGCTCAGACAGCAACCGCAGTGATCAAAGATCGTGCACTTGGCGAGTATGAATACGTTGTGGAATGGATCAACGAAAGTGGATCGGTTTCAAGTGAAGTTATCACAGTAAGGGTCACACATTGATTAAAGTGATCTAACGATGAAGCACCTCTCTATCGATATTGGTAACCCCTTGGGTAAGCCTGTAAATATAGAGGTGCTTTTTTGTTTTTTTAACATACACAATAATGACACAACTGTTTGATTATGAAGTTAGTGGGGAAAATTTACTCGTGAAATTGTAATCTCTCCTTCAATTAGGCGTTGCAGAGCCATTCTTGGATCATCTTCTAGGGATAGCTATAGAGACTTTCAAAAATTGGAGAAGGATACAAAACATCCATGCGAACTATGCCATATGTTAATCCAACTATAGATTGACAGGAAAACCTAAAATGTAACACAGAAATAGGGAGGGATCAGGCACGATGGTTATGAGTTTTGAATTGAAAAATCAAATAGAGAAAGCCAGACATAACCTTCATATGTTGGTAGAGCATAACGAGGGTAGATTTGGACATCCCGATGTGCTTCAGCAGTCCATGGTACTGGATGAATTGATCAATGAGTATAATCGAATGAATCTCAGCAAGCCGAGGGCTTGATGGATATAGATAAGCTTTTTTTGCAATCATGCGCACATGATAATAGCTGGAATAGGCAGCAGGAAAAACGAATGCTGTATCATTCCAGTTCGATCATGTGCCCATGTTTTTTTTTGTTTACTCCTCAATGCAACAGCCGCTTGGCTTCCAGATACAGTACCTGAACGAACTTTTTGGTATTAATGCGCGTTTGGGACAAGGAGGGCTCCACATTGTTTTGCAGTTCCAGCATTTTCTTGCGAATCTCCGTAAAGTCAAAGAACTTCGACGCGTAATTCTCGAACTTCGGATGTGTATAATCCGTGAGTCCGAGCGATACGACATGGCTTAATGTCTGGAAAATGGCACGGCGAACGCGCTGCTCAGATGCTTTGATCTCCTTCGTTATTTCAGCCGATGAAGCATCGGAACCCAGTTTGCGTATGGCTACATTCTGGAAAATATCCTTAAGTGAAGGGAACGTGTATGGAGAGAGCTTATGTTCCTCCGTTTCAATCTGCTCCAGGTATTCCAGCATGTCCAGCAGATCTCTGCTGCCGGCTTCTCCGATCATGCCCATCTCGGATAACAGGAAATGCCCTGCGGTCGTAATCGTTTTGTCTGGGGCTGGTGTTGAAGCACGTTCGGAAGATTGCAGTCTGGACAGTCCTTGCAGCGTACGCTGAATATCTGCGATGGATTGCTGCATGCGCAGACGTTCGTCTACCAGACGCAGAACAGACAGGATCTCCAGCCGATTAATCGGCTTCGTAATATAATATTCGATGCCAAGTGAATAGGCTTCCCCAATCATATTTTTCGACTCAATCTGGGAGATCATCACGATCTTGCCTTCGAACCTTCCTTCAAGCGCACGTATCGTCTGAATCCCGTCTCGCTGAGGCATAAGCAGATCAATCAGCAGTACATCCACCTTATGCAGCTCCAACAGTTCAGCATGAACATGAGCTCCATCTTCGGCTTCTCCCACAATCTCGCCCAGTCCCTCATCTTCAATAATATCCATCAGTATGGATCGAACCCCGGGATCATCATCCACAATAAAATAACGCATTTCCGTGTCCTCCTTTCTGATTAAGTCTACTCCTATATATTCCGTTCTCTGCATCTATAAATGATCTTTCCCTGCTATTCATGTCCCCTATTATCATACTTGGTTGTATATCCCGATGTGAAGACCCGTGTGTGCTGACCAATATGTCAGATAAAGTGACAGTGAATGGATAAACGTTGCTTATTTATAAAAAATTTAAACCATTCCGTGTAGGTATTTGTCGATTTCCGTAGATGTCCCTGTAGTATAGGTAACATCCGAAAGTATGGATTCCGAGATATGCAGAATGGTACAAACAATGCTCTTAACCTATCCTACTTCAGCTGGAAGCTGTCTGTTTGAGGTGATAGAACTGCATGCCTTTATGAAGTAGTATGAGAATTTTTCGCTCAGTCATACAGCTGGGGAACGCTTTTTAACGAACCATCAACGAAAAGGGGCATTGCCAATGGAGCAAACAATACAAGATATTATTGCAGTTTTCAATGATTTTCTGTGGTCCAAGCTGTTAATCATCTTGTTGGTCGTATGTGGTTTGTATTTTACGACCAAGACCCGATTCATGCAATTCCGCATGATTGGGGATATGGTGAAAGTGCTCAAGGAGCCAAAAAGTAAGGAGCCCGGAAAAATTTCGCCGTTTCAGGCATTTTGTATCAGTATGGCAGCCCGCGTGGGAACCGGGAATATTACCGGTATTGCACTGGCAATCGCACTGGGGGGACCCGGGGCTGTATTCTGGATGTGGGTTATCGCGATTTTTGGTTCGGCTTCGAGTTTTGTGGAGAGCACGCTTGCCCAAATTTATAAAATCAAAGATAAGGGCGGATTCCGAGGGGGTCCGGCTTATTATATGGAGCGTGGCCTTGGGAAACGATGGATGGGGATATTGTTCGCAATTCTCATTACGTTATCGTTTGGTTTAGTCTTTAATGCTGTGCAGTCCAACACGATTACAGTCGCATTCAAAAATTCATTCGGCATCGATCGGTTGACTGTAGGCATAATTATGGCCGTTGTGTTCGCAGGAATCATTATGGGTGGTGTTAAGCGGATTGCCAAGGCGTCCGAATATATCGTCGTTGTTCTTGCTGTGCTGTATATTGGCGTGGCTGCATTTGTTGTTCTGTCGAACATCACACAGCTTCCTGCCATGATTGCGCTGATTGTGAAAAATGCCTTCGGCATTGAACAGGTTGCTGGGGGTACACTTGGAGCCGCGCTGATGAATGGTGTCAAACGTGGTTTGTTCTCTAACGAGGCCGGTATGGGTAGTGCCCCGAATGCTGCCGCTACGGCGGATACAACACATCCGGTCAAACAAGGGCTTATTCAGGCGTTTGGCGTGTTGACGGATACCTTGGTCATTTGTACAAGCACGGCCATGATTATTTTGCTATCAGGCGTATACAAAGGTTCCAATCTGGGCGGGATTGAATTAACTCAAGCGGCATTAAGTGTGCATATTGGTTCATGGGCATCCGGATTTTTGGCAGTGATGGTGTTCCTGTTTGCCTTCAGTACGCTCATCGGGAATTATTACTACGGGGAAACCAATATTGAGTTTATCAAATCCAATAAAGTTTGGCTGTGGGTATACCGTGTCTGTGTCATTGCGATGGTGCTGTTCGGTGCCGTTGCCAAGGTACAGTTGGTATGGGATTTGGCGGACCTGTTCATGGGGCTGATGGTTGTAGTGAATCTGATTGCCATCCTGATGCTGTCCAAGGTGACATTCGATGCACTGAAGGATTACAAGAAACAAAAGGCCGAAGGACGTGACCCGATCTTTACTCGGGACCGTATTCACATTCCGGGTGAAGTGGAATGCTGGGAGTCGGAGGCTGAGGTAGTAGGGACTACACAACATACACCACGATAAAAAGACAAATAAAACAGGACTTGGAATTTCCGTCACGGGGACGGGGATTCCAAGTCCTGTTTATTACATATAAAGTAGTTATTATTCAAAGATCACTGGTGGAGTGGGTAAGGAAGATACCAAGCGTGGCTTGCTCCTGAGAAGAAGCTGCGATCTGAGAAACTTCCACTTCCATCTGTTGAATAACCTGTTGTACATCTTTCAAGCTAATATCAATATCGCTGGTAGCCTGCTTGGCTGGACCAGTTCAACCAGGTTTCCATGAATGGTTTGGTTTTCTTGTATAATAGCTTCAAGCTGATTTTGGTTCGATTGATCATACACCGTTAAACTGGCTGGTTTTCTAAGAATCAGACGGATATAAAGAATTACTTTCAAAAGAGCATCTACAACGTTCCATGATTGTATATGTAGAACCACACGGGGGGTTTATCCGAGATGAGAGAAATCATGAACTTAGGATTATTGCGCCAGCTTGCGCGGGAGCATGGCCTGGATCAGGTGCTCGACGAACCTGCGCTTGCTGAATTAAGGCTGCTCGAAGCCTGCAAAGGCGAGATTATATGTGCCAAAGGTGAACGTCCCGAACGATTATATTTTCTCGTCCAAGGTAAGCTCAAGATTTATACAACGTTGCCGAATGGCAAGTCTTTGTTGCTTCGTTTCAGTATGCCGCCTGCGCTGGTAGGTGATCTGGAACTGGTCAATGGCAAGGAAGCCAAGAACACGGTGGAATCCGTCAACAGGAGTCTGCTGCTCGGTGTAAGCTATCGCTATCTCAAGAATACATATGCTGAAAACCCAAAGTTTCTCCATTTTATGCTCAGCCATGTGACCCACAAATTATATACCTTCTCGAATCTGTCGAGTCTCAACCTGCTATATCCCGTCGAAAGCCGTTTTGCAAGTTATTTGCTGTCCACGATGGAGCAGGGGGAGCAGATCACAGAAGAAATCCAGACCTCCAAGCTGACAGAACTGGCGGATATGCTGGGCACGAGCTATAGACACTTGAACCGGGTCATCCATGACCTCCGTGATCGTGGAATCATCCGCAAAGAACAGCGCAACATTGTCATCTGTAATCTGGAGCAGCTGCGCGAAATTGCGGGAGGTAATATGTACGAATAAATAAGGATAGATGTGCTACAGCTTTCTTAAACCATTCGTACGACAAAAAAACACCCTCTACATGTCATATGCCTGAGGGTGTCCTGCATCCACCTTTAGGTGGATGCTCCACTTGAATTGCCTTGCTGTAGCTTTAGCTATATGCTCGGACTATATATTTCCTCGTTGTTCGAATAATTGGGCAATTTCCACGATGACCTGTGTGGCCTTCACCATATTATCTACCGAAACATATTCAAATTTGCCGTGATAGTTCTCTCCACCCGTGAAGATGTTGGGTGTAGGCATACCCATGTACGAAAGCTGGGAACCGTCTGTGCCTCCCCGAATTGGGCGGATGACAGGTTCGATATCCAGGCGAGTCATTGCTTCGTGTGCAATATCGACGATCTGGCGCACAGGTTCGATTTTCTCACGCATGTTATAGTATTGATCATTTAATTCAATGGAGATACTTTTCTCGCCATATTTGCTTTTCAATTCGTCCACGACTTTTAACAAATATGCTTTGCGTTCCTCGAACTTCTCCCGGTCGAAGTCCCGGATGATGTAGCTCATCTTGGTTAGTTCGACGTCTCCCTCGATGGATAACAAATGGTAGAATCCTTCATAACCTTCTGTGAATTCGGGAGCTTCCTCCGCAGGCAATCGGCGGTTCAACTCCATCGCAATTTTAGCGGAGTTGACCATCTTGTTTTTGGCTGTGCCCGGGTGCACGTTGGTGCCCCGTACTGTGATTTTGGCAGCCGCCGCATTGAAACTTTCATATTCCAACTCGCCGAGTGGTCCGCCGTCGACGGTGTAGGCATATTTGGCTCCAAAAGCAGGCACATCGAACTTATGCGGCCCACGGCCAATCTCTTCATCCGGGGTAAAAGCAACACGAATCTTTCCGTGTTTTACTTCCGGGTGTTCAATCAAATAGGCCATCGCCGTCATGATCTCGGTAATGCCGGCTTTATTGTCCGCACCAAGCAGTGTTGTGCCATCTGTTGTAATCAGGGTGTGGCCCTTATATTCACGCAGTTCCGGGAAATCCGTGGTGGATAACACCACATCCAATTCCTGATTCAGCACAATATCCTGTCCATCATAGTTGTCGATGACCTGTGGTTTGACATCTTTGCCTGTGAAGTCGGTTGCTGTATCCAGATGAGCGAGGAAACCGATCACTGGGACATCCTTGTCTGTGTTGGATGGCAATGTCGCCATTACGTAGCCGTTATCATCCATGGTCACTTCCTGCAATCCAATGGATGTACATTCTTCAACTAGGTATTTACCCAAGACCAGCTGGCCTGGTGTGGAAGGGCAGGTCTCGCTATTTTCATCGGATTGTGTGTCCATTTGAGCATAGTTTGTCAGTCTTTGAATTAAAATGTCTTTCACCGTAATCGCTCCTTCGGCTCGGTTTATTATAGTTGGGTATAGTATAACCTGTATGTCTGTACGGCTATCATATCATGTTTTGGGATCATTTCGAGTTGTGGTGAATGCATTAGAGGAAAGGGCCTACTAGGTATAAAAAAGGGTACTATCTCACAAAAAAGTACGTACTTGTATTTCTATAGGTCAGGTTCATAATAGTTAATGTGGTTTGGAGCAGGACAACTGCGGCAAGCATGGGCAGCTGTTTTCCGATCTGGAAAACAAGGAATTGCCTCAACATATATCATCATATTGAATAGGAGATGGAATTGAAATGACAGAGAAATTATTTTCCCCGTATCAATTTAAGGGACTTCAATTAAATAACCGTGTCGTCATGGCGCCGATGTGCCAATATTCCGTTACTGCCAAAGACGGTATTCCGAACGATTGGCATCAGGTACACTATGTAAGCCGTGCGGTTGGGGGAACAGGGTTGATCGTGATCGAGATGACGGATGTTGATCCGGACGGACGCATTACCGACAATGATCTGGGCATCTGGTCAGATGAACACATTCCTGCATTTACCAAGTTGGTGGATGGCATTCACGCTTATGGCTCCAAGGTGGCGATTCAGATCGCGCATGCCGGACGTAAAGCAGAGGATGCGGCTCGACCTGTAGCTCCATCGGTGGTTACTTTCCCTGGAGAGAGCTTCAATACACCGCACGCTTTAACTACAGAGGAAACACAAGCCATGGTACAGAAGTTTGCGGACGGTGTCCGCCGTGCAGTAGCTGCCGGGGTCGATGCGATTGAGCTGCATGGTGCACATGGTTACCTCATTCACCAATTCCATTCTCCGCTGATGAACCATCGCGAAGATGAGTATGGACAAGATCTTTCCCGTTTTGGTGTCGAAATTATTCGTGCAGTGAAAAAAGAAATGCCGGAAGATATGCCGCTAATTATGCGGATTTCGGCAGTGGAATATGCTGATGGCGGGTATGACATTGATCATACCATTGATATTTCGCGTGCCTATCAGGAAGCAGGCGTGGATATGTTCCACATTAGCTCCGGCGGTGAAGGACCTTCAGGACAACGTAAACCGGGTAACTACCCTGGTTACCAAGTGCCGTTTGCTCGTCGTTTCCGTGAAGAACTGAACGTTCCTGTCATCGCGGTAGGCATGCTTGAGGATTCAGCTCTGGCTCAAGCGGTTATCGGCAACGGTGATGCAGATCTGGTCGCGGTGGGCAGAGGTATGCTGCGCGATCCATACTGGGCGACTCATGCAGCTCTGGAACTGGGTGTTAGCAAAGATCAAGCGGCTATTGCACAGCCATATTCCCGTGGATACTGATCTTAATTAGAACATTTATATAAATGCAATTAAAAGGGATGTCCAATAAGTCATGAACATGACGGAGGACATCCCTTTATAGCGTCATTACAATCTAACGAACCGAGTAGCTGCTATTAGCTGCAATTTCCGCAGGTTTGCAGTTTAACAAATCGTAGGCACGTTACTTCCTCGATCTTGGATCTTTCCCGGTGCGGTCGATACGTTAGCGCTTTGACCTGAAAGTGAAATCACTTCCGAGGGCCTCTCTCGTGTCGCTTCAAACACATATTTCTGATCAGAACGCGAGGGTGCCTGTTCGGGATCGAAGTTGAAATCAATATAATGTTTATCCCTTCCGGCAACGGTTGGAATTGAATTGTTCAGAGCAGACTATCATAAGAAATCACGCACCTTTTATGTAATATGTTCCAATTATAGGGTGAGGTTGAGAGTGGGTCAACAGAGTACCTGCATTAATGCCTGTTGTTAGCGGAATATATTTGACACGCATCACTTCATTTCGAACAATAAGATAAAAGGGGATTTTGCATCAATTCCTTGAGCTATAAATGGAATGAAGCAAAATGCTGATATATATCTAGGAGGAGATATGATGGAATCTTCAAGTGCATTGCCAGATATTCGGGAACAACTGTTGCTTCACGCACCTGTGGAGAAAGTGTGGGCGATTGTATCTACGTCGAAGGGCTTGGAATCTTGGTTTATGCCAAGCAATCTGGAGCCGGTGGAAGGGCATGAATTTATATTGGAAGCAGGACCCTTCGGTAAATCACCGTGCAAAGTCACGGAAGTTCAGCCGCTACACAAGTTGTCATTCCAATGGGGTAAGGACTGGACGCTTACGTTTGAACTGACGGAGCAAGGACAAGAAACCGACTTTACATTGATTCACAGTGGCTGGGACGCGGACAAACTGACTGAATTTGGACAGGCTCATGCCATGGTTCGTGAACGGATGGAGCAGGGCTGGGCTGGAATCGTTCAGAAACTGGCTCAGGTCGTTGGACAAGCATAAGGATACGAGAGAACTAAAACAGATAATCATAATAAAAACGAAAAAGTCACAGGTCTTATCGGTCTGCATCCGGTAGCTGATCTGTGGCTTTTTTGACGTTAAAATATCATGTAAGAACTATTTCCGTCAGCAACAGAAACGTGTAACATGGAGTTATAGGTATAAAACGACAAAATTAGACGTCTCTCGCCATGGAGGCGGAAGGGTTACATAGATGAGAAAACACTGGATTATGCTCACCATTAGCTTTATATGTATTGTTGTTTTTCCTCTGGGTTCCATTGTACAAACGTTAATTACCGAAAGCGGCAACCCTCATGCGAAGGATGGGATTATGGACCTGACCGGCTGGAATTTCGACAGGGAGGGGGCTGCTTCCCTGGATGGTACGTGGGATTTCTATCCGGGCCAACTGTTGACACCTGTTGACTTTGAGGCGGATGTATCCGGACGCAAGCCGCTTTCCAAGCCTGTCCCTATCCATGTCCCATCCCGATGGAATGGCGCTCTTGGAGAGGCGCACGGGTATGGAACCTATCATTTGCGTGTTCGCATTCCCCAGAGATTAGAGAAGAACGATTACGGGATACGTACTCAAAATATCCGCATGGCCCATCGTTTATTCATAGATGGCAAAGAGATTGGCGGCAAAGGGCTGCCAGGTACAACGGAAAAAACCGATATTCAGCTCAATTTGCCTTTTACGGGATTTACCTCTATAGAAGGCGACATTGCAGATATTATCATTCAGGTATCCAATTATAGCTACTCGTCTGGCGGCATTATTGCATCCATTTTGTTCGGAGACGAGCACAGCATTCTGAAAGGCCAACAGCAGGACTGGCTCAAGGATCTGATGGCACTGTTCGGGTTTATTTTGCCAGCGGCCTTCTTCTTGATGCTCTTCCGGCTGCGGCGCAGTGAAAAAGAGCTTCACTATTTGGGGTTATTCAGCCTGTCCGGTGCGATGTACGCATTGACTCATGGCGAGAAGTTGCTGGGCACTCTGTTACCGTTTTTACCGAATAATGAAATTCTGCGAATTCAATTAATCAGCGCGGCTCTTGCGTATTATTACTTGCTCCGTTATATGGATGCGCTTGTACCTGGAGCCGTTCATCAATGGTTTGTTCGCTTGGGTGTGGTTCTGGTACTCGTCCAATGTACGGTGGGGCTTACATTGTCTCCTGTTCTGTTCTCCATGCTGGAGCTGCCCATGCTGCTGATTTCAATCGTGGTGATTGGTTACACGCTGCGAGCTATGCTCCTTTGGCTGAAAAATCGACCGAATGACGGTCATTTTGTCCTGATGAGCATGATGAGCATATTTATGGTGGTTGTGCTGCACACCGTTGGTGCTTTCACCACTGTGGATGCGACATTTCTAGCGCTGTATGAGCTTCTTTTATTTGTCTTCGCACAGATGATTCTGACAGCGACCCGGTTTGCGCAATCATTCCGTGAAGTTGAAGCGTTGTCTGAACGTTTGCTTGCCATCGACAGCCTCAAGGATGAGTTTATGGCGAATACGTCACATGAACTGAGAACTCCCCTGCATGGCATCATTAATATTGCTCAATCGATGCTGGAAGGGGCGGCTGGGGCGGTCACACCCAAGCAGGCCAAAAATCTGTCCATGATCACCTCAACTGGAAAGCGGCTTTCACTGCTGGTAAACGATATTTTGGATTTTTCGAAGCTTAAAAATGGTGAAATTGAATTAAAACGGAGTGCTGTGGACCTCGAATCCGTTGCCCGAACGGTTGTTGAAGTCTCTGGTTTTACCTTTGAAAATAAACCGGTTGTACTGATTCAGCAATGGCCTCCAGCGTTACCGCTGGTTGAGGCGGACGAGGATCGGCTAAGGCAGATTCTGTACAATCTGCTGGGCAATGCGTATAAGTACACGAAGCAGGGGGAGATTCGGCTCTATGCCCGTGTAGATGGAGCTCTGGTGACGGTATCTGTAGCCGATACGGGCGTCGGAATTGCTTCAGATAAACTGGAAGACATATATCAGTCTTACGAACAGGGCAATGGCACAAGTGAGAGGGTTAATGGGGGAGCTGGCCTTGGGCTGAGTATTACTCGCAAACTGGTCGAGCTTGGCGGAGGGACCATCTGGGTAGAATCGGAGCCAGGTGAAGGTTCGACCTTTCATTTTACCCTGCCCGTTATGCAATTTCCTCTGCTTCAAGCGAGTTCAAGACCTGTTGCAGCCCAATATGTATCTACCCATGAAACAAGAGCACAGGATACGGCAGCAATCGACTGGAATGAAACGGATGATATCCAGGAAGCGGAGCATACCATTCTGATTGTGGACGACGATCCCGTGAATCGACAGGTATTGTTCAATCTGTTATCAACGGAACGTTACCGTGTCATGGCAGCGGATAGCGGGGCAGCAGCACTGAAGCTTCGTGAAGAACACCCCTCCATTGATCTTGTCATTACAGACTGGATGATGCCGCGAATGTCCGGGCTTGAGCTGTGTCGCAAGCTGCGTGAGAACAGTTCCTTGTCCGAACTGCCTATTCTGATGCTGACAGCTCGCGGACTGCCTGAGGACATCAAAATGGGCTTCCAGGCAGGAGCAAATGATTTTCTGAGCAAACCTGTGGACGCAGGTGAACTGCGTGCCCGGGTACGGACGTTAATTGAGATGCGTGCCTCGGTACAGGAAGTTATTCGTACGGAAATGGCCTTTTTGCAAGCCCAGATCAAACCGCACTTTCTATATAACGCGCTCAACGTCATTATTGCAACATGTGCCGTCAATCCAGAAAAAGCGACTGATTTGCTTATTGAACTGAGTCATTACCTGCGGGGAAGTTTTGACTTCCAGAACCGCGACCAACTGGTTCCGCTCGCGAAGGAATTGGAGTTGGTGAAGTCCTATGTACATCTGGAACAAGCGCGGTTCGAGGAACGTTTGGTGGTCCATTATGATATTGACCCAGATTTGAGTCTTTACCTGCCACCGCTCAGTATTCAACCGCTTGTGGAGAATGCGATTCGTCACGGGGTGATGGTGCGTGCTGCAGGCGGCACGGTTAACCTTGGCATTACCAGGGAAGGTGAGCATATCGTGATTGTGGTACAGGATGATGGAGTAGGTATACCTCCTGAGCGTTTGGCTCAGGTAAGTTCAGGGCGAACTGAAGGTCCTGGAGGTGTAGGGCTACAAAATATTAATCGGCGCCTGTTGTCTTTATATGGTCAAGGGCTGGAGATTCAGAGTCATTCGGGGAAAGGAACGTTAATACGGTTTCGCATACCCGTAGAGAAGAAAAATGGTTCCCAATAATGGGCCTAGTTGGGCAGATTTGGTTTACGGACTATTAAGCGGGTGCCAAGATAAACGGTATTCCTATTGAATAATTCACGGCAGGAGGCTGGAAGATCGATGAAAGCCATTGTAATCGATGACGAGAAACCGGCGCAGCTTCATATGGAGCGCATGTTACGATCAGATGGACGGATTACCCCCGTACAGTGTTTTTCGACAGCTCGTGCCGGTCTGGATTTTCTGGCAAAAGAGCGTGTGGACGTTGTGTTTCTGGACATTGGCATGCCGGAAATGAATGGACTGGAAGCGGCTGAATATATACAGCAATTGGACAGCAGTATTCGTATTATATTTATAACGGCTTATGCCGATCATGCGGTTGAAGCTTTTGAGCTCCAGGCGCTGGATTATGTGCTGAAGCCGGTAAGTTCAGCGAGGCTTGCCAAAACAATCGATCGTATTGCCGCAGGAATGATGTCCTCATCCTCACTGGCTGCTGCAACTGCAGAGGTTCAGGAATCTGAGGCTGTGGGGGTGGATACCCGCATGCCCGGACTGCTTACTTTTAAACATCTGGACATCTACCGAAGCCTGGATCAGGAAGCGCAGAAGCACAAGTGGCGCACAGCCAAATCGCAGGAACTGTTTGCTTTTTTGTTTCACCATAGAGGAGATTGGGTAAGCAAAGAGATTCTACTCGATAAGCTGTGGGCGGATGTCTCGCAAGAGAAAGGGCTAACGCATCTGCATACTTCCGTTTATCAGATCCGCAAACTGCTGAAGGAATGGAACATGACGGGCAAGCTGGAATACAACATGAACCGTTATCGTTTGTTATCAGGAAATCTGGTAAGTGATGTAGAGCAGTTCGAGCAAGGAACGGCATACGCTGACGTTACGTCAGACAACGTGGATCAACTGAGGGATATCGTATCACTCTATCGCGGTGATTATCTGGAGGAGCATGATTATCACTGGGCTCAATCCAGAGCGAGAGATCTGAGACGTAAATACCTAGGACTGGTTATGGATATCGCCGAATGGGACATGAAGCATGGACGGGGCAAGGAAGCGATAGAGCAATTGAGCGAACTACAGGAACGGGAGCCGTATGCCGAAGAAATCTGCCGATTAAGGATGAGAGTAAGTGCATCCATGGATGATCAACAAGCCATACTCAGAATATATCATTCATTTACGTCGACTCTGCTTGAGGAACTGGGACATCAACCGGAGCCGGAGACAAGCAGGCTGTATGAAGAATTAATGGCAAAGTAGGCGGAAGTTCAGGCAGGAGGATGAAGCATGAAGTTATTCATACATCGCAAAGATTTGCGTATAGATGATCTGGTTGCATTCGATTATTTGCGGAACCAGGATGCAGAGAGTCTGCATATGCTCATCTATGATCCGTTTCTGCTGCGGCAGGGCCGTGAACAGGAACATAGCGGAATGAACTTTCTACAGCATGCTGCTGAGCTTGGTAAGCGGTACCGGGAGTCAGGCCGCAAGCTGCACGTCGCTTATGGCAAACCAGCTGAGGTGATTGATTATATCCTTGAACAGATGCAAGGTTGCATAGATGAAGTCATCGTTCATCGGGATATGACCCCATATGCAATCGAACGTGATCGTGGAATACGCAAGGTAACCGAGGAACGAGAAGTCACATTTACGCAGCTGACGGATCATCTGCTGATGGATTTGAAGGGGTTCGCTGATTTTACGGGCAAGTCCGAACCATATAAAGTATTTGCTGCCTTCCACCGACGCTGGGTGGAATTCATGAATGAGTACCCTAATCCTGCTTCAACTACTACGGTTGCAGAGGTGAAGGTCAGTGAACAGCAGATAGAATGGCCGGAGACCTTCCAGGTGCCACCACAACTGCTGGCATATGATGGTTCGGATTTGAATGATCCTCATCTATTGTTGGATGGTTTTTTGTCTGACAGGATTGCCGATTACGGTGACCATCGGGATGAATATGAAGCTTATGAACCGAGCCGTCTCAGTTCTTATGTAGCTGTGGGGGCAGTATCCATTCGCAAGATGTACGATGCTGCGAAACGTACGGAGCATTCGGATGAATGGATCAGACAATTGTGCTTCCGCGATTTCTATCTGTATCGGGCAGTGTATGAGAGTCATTATTTTACATATGAAAAAGTTTATGATCTGTCGGCGCTCAGCGAGTTTCACTTCGAACGATGGTGCAAGGCCGAAACGGGCATTCCGATTATCGACGCAGCGATGACGGAACTGAATGAGACTGGACATATGCCGAATCGGCTTCGTATTCTGACCGCGATGTTCCTTACCAAAAATCTGCAATGCCCGTTTACGCTGGGTGAAGCATATTTCAGACGCAAGCTTCGTGACTATGACAATATTCAAAACCGGGGCAACTGGCTGTGGTGTGCATCACTTGGCGAGAATGCAGCTCCATACTTTCGGGTGAACAATCCGGTGACACAGTCAGAGAAGTATGATCCTCAAGGGGAGTATATCCGCAAATGGTTGCCTGACCTGAAGGATTTGCATAGCAAAGAGATTCATCAGCCTCGTCAGGATGCCATTGTTGATCTGAAAACATCAAGGCAATCGGCTATTGAGGTCTATAAACAAATTCTTGCCAGTCGTCAGCAATGAAGTTACCATTTTCATCCCAGTGAACCAACAATATTTTGGACAAATATGAAACATGCCCGCAGGCCGCGTCATAGCGGTCTTTTTTTACATATATAGACATGAAAAGACTGTGAAACATGTTGAATATTTAGGAACTTTTAAGAATTTGGACTATCCATCTTAAGCTTTATGCTTTTTAATAGATAGTGAGCTTATCGTACTAAGTCATATTAGACATATCAACGAACATATTAAGGAGAAACGCTAATTATGAGTGAAACAATCAAAAGAGAGCGAATCCCAGAGCTGAATCTCGTACGGGCAATGGCGATCATCGGCGTGCTGTGTGTGCATTCCACTTCATACGCGACGGTGGACATGACAGGTTCAGGGTATTACTGGCTGTACAATTTTATTAATATTTTTATGAAATATGGTACACCAACGTTTATTTTTATGAGCAGTTTTGTGCTGTTCTATAACTATTATTCTCGCCCGCTCGATAAGAAGCTGGTCAGCAACTTTTACAAAAAAAGATTTGTTTACATTTTGCTGCCGTATTTCATATTTTCATTAATGTATTTTGTTATTCTGCACTTCACGCACTACCAAGGCCGCCCGTTCGGTGAATCAGCGGTAAGCTTCATAACAAAACTGTTCACGGGCAAGGCGTATACACATCTGTACTTTGTATTTATCAACATGCAATTTTATCTGTTATTCCCGTTGGTATTGTGGCTGCTCAAGAAATATCCTTCAGTCGTCAAATGGTCGGTACCGATCGGGCTGCTCATTCAGTGGGCATTTATCGTAAGTAATAAATATGGCTTCCAGGTGCCGAACAAGGGAAGTTGGGCGTTCTCGTACTTCTCCTATTTCATGCTGGGTGCTTTTATCGGGGTATATTTTCCGAAGATTAAACAATGGTTTGTCATTAGTCGGGAGAATGCAACCAAAGCTCGTGTAGTTTCATGGATTTTGCTGTGGGCGGTATGGATTTTTGCCGGACTCGGTCATGTGTACATTTATTATCTGCTTCGCATGAAGATCGCGACGTATAACACGCTGTGGTACGAGTTTTTCTGGAATCTGCATACGTTCGCCTGTGCGCTGGTGCTTATTCAAATCGCGTACCTGCTTTATCGCAAAGGTCCGTCGCTGATCGTTAAACCGCTCAATCGGCTTGGGGCATTGTCCTTTGGTATTTATCTGATCCATCCATTCTTCCTGTTGGTCTATCGGAATTATCCACCACAAACCGGGGTTTCCTGGCTGATTCACCTGTGGTACGCCGGAGGATTTGGTGTGGCTTTAATCGCATCGTGGATTGTGGTTGGACTCACGGCAAGATTCGTTCCATTTGCATGGGTGATTTTCGGAAATTTGCCAAAACCGAAGCCACGCCTGGTACCGCAACAAAACTCGGGACAACTCGACGTTCGTTAAAATATTTGTGCCTATACAGGAATAATAAACCGTTTCTTGGTCGACCATTAGGGTTGAGCGGGAAACGGTTTTTTGATTGCCAATTTGATTCATATATGGGGAACGGATGTTTCTTTTTTACACGCGAAGGGTAATGAGAAGGCGGAACACATTTTAAATAATTTATAAGTCTAATCTAGGTTTGAATAAAAAATACACATTAACGGAGAGGGCAGAAAAAACCTGAAGAAGCGTAGCTAAAAGCTTTCTGAAAGAAAGCTGCATCGGAAGCATATGCTTCGCCTTTAGCACCGGATTTTACCTTTTAAAAAGGGGATTAAAGAAATCTGGGGGTAACAGCGATCGGAAGGTTGTTCTGCCAGCGTAGTAAAACAGTGTAAATTCATTTATTCAATGGATGTATTGACTTTTAAGAACAGGATTAAGGTGAGAACAATGACAACATGTGAACAATGCGGGAAACCGATGCAAGATATATTGGAATATGTGGAACACATCCTTCACGAATGCGTGGGACAGACGCAGGAGTACAAGACAAAAGACTTTGGGACATCTGGCTATGAGTGTGTTAACGAGCAGATGTGATACAATAGAAAGAAACCGGATTCATACGGAACCGAGGTGACAACATGGAGACGGGCTCGGCCCCTTTCCGGCAGGAAATGACGGAACATAAAGCGCAACTGACCAAGACATGTATGTATTGCGGGCAAAAGCGACCTTTGTCCGAATTTCGACGAAGAACCGGAAAGCGGGCTGGCCCGGGAGCCAGACGTGGCGCTTGTCGTCACTGTCGTCAGCTCGGTGGACAAGCGGATAACGATACTACGGATGAGGCGATAAAGAGTCATAAAGGTGCTGCGGTAACCCGACCTTCTGCATCTGCGAGCCATACAGCTGAACGGATCGTCGATTCCATAAATGGAACGCCTTCTATTGCTTCTGCTTCAGAAAGACGCGAGGAGTCACAGCCATCCATAGGTTCATCTTCTTCGATGGAAGGTGAAACGGCTGATTTCGTTGCTCCTTCAACTGTCTCTTCCCCTTCGGGCAACCGCAAAAAGAGGAGAAGGAGGAGAAAGGCAAAGCGACCAGAGCTGCATACCGGTAAGGAGCAAACGGAATCGCTCTCTGACGAGGAGAGCGAGACTGTAGATCAGCCGCAGACGGGGGATGATCTGCAAGACAGGGATTCGCAGGTGCATATAGCGAGTGCTGATCCATCTGCGAAGCGTGCCCGCGCGCGTATAGCCGCTGGCACGGATCAGGCCGCCGAGCAGGAGACTGCGGCGGCGAAGGCTCTGCTGCCAACCAAGCCGCAAGGCCCGGCGGCAGAGCCAGAGGCTGCGGATCAGCCGACCGCAGCCAAGCGCAAACGCAAGCGGCGCCGCAAACGTGCTGCCGCGCTGCCGTCCGGCGCAGGACAGGCCCGCAGCATAGCTGAGGCCAGTGCGCCGAGCCTGAGCGACCGTGGCGATGCCTCGGTCGCCGGACCCCCAGCGGCGGCCGCACAGCCTGCCGTTGCTGCAAAGCCTGCGCCCGGCCAAGCACCGGGCACGGCTATGGAGGCTGCGCCTCCTGCACCCGGGCGCCAGCCAGGCTCGCCCGGGTCGAAGCCGCGCCCGGCACGCAAGGAGCGTGCGCCTAAGGCGGGCGGCGAAGACACAGCCCGTGCCGGATCATCCGGGCAGCGGGCGCCAGCGCATTCCAGCCGCAGCCACGGGGCTGGAACGGAAAGCCGCCCTCGCCGTCATACGCCGGCGGTGCCTGTAGCGATTGACCCGGAAGATCCGTCATCGCTTCGGACGAACCGCCAGGGGATGGTGCGCATGCGAGGCAAGACAGACAAAGGACGGCGCTGGCATCAGGAAGTGGATATGGAGCTGGCGGTAACGCTGGTCAAGGAAAAAGCCGCTGTTGTGGTGAATCGGTACACGATCCGCCGATTGTTTAGCAACAAGGATTTCAAGCGGTTTATTTTGACCCGTGATAACTATACCTGTTACTTCTGTGGATCGTATGGAGACACGATTGACCATCTTCTGCCGCGAGCCAAAGGTGGACATACCACCCCGCTCAACTGTGTCTGCGCCTGCAATCTGTGCAACCAGTCCAAAGCAGCGATGGATGCTGAGGAATTCATGCGTTCCGGTATTCCTGAGTGGAATGCTGCGCATCAGGAAGAGCTGAATGAACTGGCAATGCAGGAAGCTCAGCTAGAATAAACGGTAAGCGAAATACTGCCCTAAGCTTGTTCACCAGTGGTTTCAAGCGGGTATCCGATATAGAGAGCACACCAAGACTGAACAGGTCCGGGTGTGCTTTTTTGTTTTTCAGCGTCGCTGATGAAATTTCTTCAAATTGACAACGGTACAGCGTTCCTATGTACGTTATACTGGGGAGAAGTGAGTCGTGAAACTTCACATCGGTTTACCAGATGTATTTTATAATGTGCACCACATCTTTAGAAAATTTGAACTGTATAGATTGGAGGGAAGCAGATGAACCCGGCATCTTTGGACATCATGTCCTATATTACGGAAGAGAATATTCGTTTTTGGCTGGAGAAGTTTCGCTCCCTGGGCCCTTTACCGGGAATTTTGCTTACCTTTATGAAATCGTTCGTGCCTCCGCTGCCTACACTGCTCATTGTTGGGGTTAACGGAGCAGTGTACGGGCTATGGGCAGGGTTTTTATATTCATGGATCGGGATGGTCCTTGGCTGTACCGTTACGTTCCTGATTGTACGGGAGATTGGGAAATCGGCTTTTGTAGAGCGTTGGGCCAACAAACCCCGTGTGCAGCGCAGCATGGTATGGATTCGGCGGAATGCGTTCAGTTATGTGTTTTTGTTGAGTATTTTTCCGGTTGGCCCGTTCGTTATTATTAATGTTGCGGCAGGTATTGCGCGGATGAGATTAATGTCCTTCCTGCTTGCGGTGAGTTTTGGCAAAGCCATTATGATCTTCTGTGTGACGTATATCGGTTCCAATGTAGCTCAGTTTATGGAACACCCTGTGCGGTGGGGCGGCGTGTTGCTGTTTATTGCTGTATCCCTGTGGGCAAGTCGGAAGTTGGAGCGGCACTTCACCCGTTCGTCATCGAATCGTGAGGAAATGAATGATCTGAATCACTCCTCTGGAAAGTCTATTTCGTCGTAAACTTATGATGACACAAATACGTACGTTCGATTTTGAATGAGTTTAATCGGAGATGACCATCGGTTTAGACTGTTTAGAGGGGGATAAGCATGATAGACAATATCTTTGATTTTGATCAGGAGCTGCACCGTATGGAGGAGGACGAGTTGCGTTCGTTATTGCGTACGCTCTATCTCAGCGCAGAAAGGGAAGTCAGTGTTCATTCTGCGGAAGAACATTCTGTTCATTTTGCAACGGAAATACAGTCGATATTTAAGACATTGGATGAGAATCGGAACCGGGAGAAAGCGGAGCAACAGGCATTAAAGGCACAGAAACCACGTGAAATTCATATAGCAATTGGAGAATCGCCGCTAGGCAGCATTAAGGTTGCGATGGGCAAGGTTCCAGGGCGCTCGGAGCGGCGGTTTTTCTCTATGAATGACTACTATGCCATCGGTCCATTGGGGGATTTGACGAACAAGGCGGATTTACACCGCAGGCACCTCTGGCTACTTGAGAAATTCTATTGGAATGAGCATGGAAGATATGCCGTCCAAGGCATGGGTGAGCTGATTCAATTAAACAACATGTTGAGTTCGATTGATGAAGATACACGAATCACCATCTGGTATGCGAATAATGCTCATGAGAGAACAGGGCTTTTATATGCGATGCATTTGCTGCGTAACAGGCTGGGACCTATCTATTTGATCGAGACCAGTGCATTATATCAGGAATTATTTAATAATTCTGAGGTTCAGCATGATGTTCTTAGAACAGGTGAAATTTTTTCTGAAAAGTTGTTAGCGATGTGGCAACACTGTGTGAATGCTGAACCGTTGTCTTTAGAGAAACGCAAACACATGGAGCAGGAGTGGGTGGATTTGGCTGTACAGCCAGGGCTTCTGCGCTTAATGAAGGATGGCGAGATTCAGAGCGTGCCCGAAGATGCAATAGATGAATACATTATGCAGAAAGCCAGAGAGGTTACGTTAACCAGACAGCCAGGTGAGTTTATAAAATCAGCTCGCCTCGTAGGTGAGGTGCTGGGCCATCTCGAACAAGCTGTCGGAGACGCATTCATTGAATACCGTGTTCGACAGTTGATCATACAAGGGCGGCTTGAGATGGATGGGAAGCCACATGCCATGCGATTCTACAGTGTGAGGCTCCCCCAATAACTGAAAAAGGTGCTTTCCCATAAGTCATTGGATGACGGGGGACACCCTTTTTTCGAGATATATTGGTCTAATGAACCTAGTACACGCTATTCGCTCCCATTTGCATCGTTCTGAGATGTAACGAATCACAGAGACGTTATTTCGTTAATTGGGTCGGTTTTTAAGGTCTTAAGACCATGCTGCATCCAAATAGCATTAATGAAGTTCGTTAACAGTTGTATTTCTTGAGAATTCGCAGTTTAAGGTGCGGTAGGTTCGTTAGCCATGGAAGGGATAGGAAATCCCTGCGAGATAGCCTTACCTGCAAGTTAGCCTTATTGATGTAATTGTTTCTCATTCTATTTTTTATTCTCATTCTGATGATGCATTGATGATATTCATTTCTTGTTCGGATTCCATAACTCCAATAGCGGCCCCTCTTGTCCATAGACCGGATCGGTATCGGGAATGGGAACCTCCTGAATTTCACGCAGAACTTTGGGGCGCTCTCCCGGTTCACCAGTTCGGGTATTGTAACTCACGCCACCTGGATAAGCGCCGGCTATGCGAAAATCAAGGCTCGCACTCAGCCGCTTATGTCCTGTTCCCGCAGGTAGTACGACGACATCTCCTGCCTGAAGGCGAACAACTTTTCCATGTTCCCCACCAAGGATGAGCTCAACCCAACCGCTCACCACCGCAAGTACTTCATGAGCATTGCTGTGATAATGATGATAATCAAACACACCATTAATCCAACTGTTTCCCCATCCGTTTTGGTTCAGCAACAACTCCGCACGAGAGGAATCTGTTGTCCAAATTCCCTTATACAGAAGTACAGGCAGACTTGGATGATTGGGGATCACACCATCGTCATGGAATAACATCGTCTGTACATTGTTCATGTCCTCTTTCATCGTAAATATCACCTCCCTATGGCATTACCCATTTTTTTCTGGAGAAGAACAAAAAACAATTGTAAAATGATACAAAATGTATCACTATAAGATTATAATCAGAACATAGACTCTCTTCAGTGAACTTGTTGTATTAATCCAAGGGGGAATGTGCTTGAATATTGTCATTACAGGGGCTTCTGGATTTGTAGGATTTAACCTTTCTCAGTATTTGGCGCAAAAAGGACATCGGATCACCCTGGTGGATCAGGATGATTATTGTCAGAGGCTTGTACATAGCTCTCCACTTCATGAAATGGCCTTTATCTGTTGTGATCTCGCGAAGGACAGATTCAGCTTGCCGCACGAAACAGACTATATTATTCATCTGGCCGCGTTGCCACACGTTGATTATTCGTATCATCACCCCGGTGAAGTGTTTCGCAACAACACCCTCAGTACTCAGGCCATACTGCAGTACGCATCCGATCACCATATTCCCGTAGTGCTGGCTTCTTCCGTTGAGGTATACGGAGGGGAGATGGGCAGAGTGTATCACGAATCCGATGAATATGCTCCGGTATCCCCTTACTCCGCTTCCAAAGTAGCCTGTGAGATGCTCGCACGATCCTACGCTCAATGTTACCAGCTTCCTGTAAAAATATTTCGCTTAACCAATCTCTATGGACCTTGGCAGTTGCCGGACCGGATTATCCCGCGTAATTTTGGCCGAATGATGGACGGCCTTCCTCTGGATATTCAGGGATCAGCTGTACGTGATTTTCTGTATGTGGATGATGCGCTAAGAGCAATTGAACAGATTATGCTGAATGGACAAGAACAGCAGATCTATAACATTTCGACAGGGCAAGGAACGACCATGCAAGAGATCGGAGAGCTTTTGCAACAACTGCACAATTCTAATGGAACGGCGGAGATTCGGGAGCAGGAGCCCACTCAGTCCAGAGGTTCAAGCCTGGTCATTCACTCTGGAAAGTTACGGTCAGAGACCGGATGGTTCCCTCAGACGACGCTGGAGCAGGGACTGGAGCAGACCTTTCGATGGTATCAGGAACACCCCGAATGGATAAGACAATTCAGCCGTGAATACCACACAACAAGAGAAGCACGCAGCTTTATTATCGATATGGCGAGATATGCAGTTCCGGCTATCTAAATAGGACAAAAAAAGCCAGGGAAGGGTGTAGTGAATAACACCTTCCTTGGCTTTTTTGCGCCCCCGTCGAATCCCGGCTTTCAACCGGGATGGACGGTCGGGCAATGAAGCTATATTTACTGCACGGATCGTCGTGCGTGTTCACGTTTAATGAATGGATCTAGTGATGTTTTTTTACATCAGCAATTTTGTCCTGCACAGCACCTTTGGCTTTGTCTTTTTTGCCCTCAGCCTGAAGGGATCTGTTGTTAGTTGCATTACCGATCTGATCTTTCACTTCGCCTTTGGTTTTGTTTACGCCTGCTTTGATTTTATCGCTAGTTGAATTACTCATATCGAACATCTCCTTCGTTTCTGGTGTAGTCCTTATTAACCGGGATGTCCACATTCTAAACGTTCGCTATTTTATGCGGGCAGAAATTTGTTCTGGATATTCTGTCAGAAATGCTCTGTACGATGAGTCAGTATAAGTATAGGCATCGCATAATCGCGTGCTTCATTTAAGGAATGAGAGGATGTTATGATATGAGCAATTATATTGGAAATGGTGCATATTGCTACGCCAATTCAGCTTCAATGCTGCTGTCGTCCATTGGAGAAAAGGTAGACCCTGGTCTGCTTGAAACCGTCGGTGGCTTTTCACTAGGGGCCTTTCGAACGCAGGAAGACCTTCTCTTTTTTGATAACTGTACCTCTAGTCCTGATCTGGCCATCAGCAAAGTGATGAGCATTCTGGGATTTAGTGTGCGCGAAAGTGTGCAATCACGGGGTACAAAGATGCCTGTAGATGAGCTAAGAGAGGCTTTGAAGCAAGGGCCTGTGATGATGGGTCCGCTGGATATGGGCAAACTCGTATACAATCCCAACTCTCCCAACCTGGGTGGTAGCGATCATTATGTAGTGGCGCTGAGCATGGAGGGCGATGAGATATGCCTGCATGACCCGGCTGGATTCCCGAATGTCTTTCTGACACTGGATAAACTTGAGGAAGCATGGAAGTCTGAATTCCCGTGGAGTAGCGGTGTGTATCGACGATGGTGGAGTCCTGAACGCATTGAACAGCCTGATCTGGAGGAGATTAACCGCCGCGCTTTTACTTGGTTCAAATCAAGCCTTACAGAACAGCTCCGTGACATTGCTGCTCAGGAAGGACGAACCGGAGCTTCAGCGATTCTTCATAAGGCGGAACAGGTTCGTGCTGGAGCAATCAATGATAATGAGTGGGCTCATTATGTGTATTTTGCTCTGCCAGTAGGCGCACGTCGTGCCCATGATTATGGCCTGTTTTTTAAAACAATCCATCCTGACCTTTCTGCTTTGAAGTACGCACAATCCCGCCAATTCGGAGAATGCCAATCCCGTCTTGTTTCCCGGAACTGGGAGACTGCTGCGACAATCATGGTGGCACTCGCGCAGACGGAAGCCATGATCGAAGCTGCTATTTTGAAGATGGAGTAATGGAAGTGAAGCAAGGCTATGAGAAAGGGAGATATACATGGATGAATTAACTGACAATCGCCATATCAGGCCAGGGGAAGATGAGACATTCGAGAATCGGCAAAAGGAGCCGGACATTGCGCTTGTTCAACGAGCCCAAACTGGGGATACAGATGCCTTTGGCGAGTTGATACACCGTTACCGCGGGCAATTGTTCCGTTATGTGCGAGCACTTACACATGATTCTTATCTCGCAGAAGACATTTTACAAGATGGGCTTATTCGCGCGTTCATTCATATGGGACAGCTGCAGAATGCCGACCGTTTTATGGCCTGGATGCAGCGCATTGTGCGTAATCAGGCTTACTCACATATGCAACGCAGAGAGCAGCAGAGGGAACAACATTTTTCTTCGTTCTTTGCATTTGGAGCCGATGATCCCTCATGGAGCGATCAAGATTCGCTCGACATGACGCTGAATCATGGTCTGAACAACGCCGATCGAAGATCGCAGGAAACAGGCTATGATCCTTATCAAGCTGTTGCTCAGCAGGAAATGAGGAACAATCTCCACAAGCTGCTGGGTTGTCTGAATGAGAGAGAGCAACAGGTCTTCACATCGTATTGGATGGAGCAGCTATCACCGCAGGAAATTGCCTGCAAATTCAATCTGACAAGTGCCAATGTGTATCAAATTCTGTCCCGTTCACGTAAAAAAGTATCGCAGCTTTATATTCATTTATCTGTAGAAGAAATGCTGGCAGAGTGGCATTCAATCGGGCAAACTCGAGTGATTCTGAAGGAACCCCTTTCGTTTCGGGCTCCCCAAACCTGGAACTCCGCAGCAGCATCCATTCACGAGATGTTAGGTTATATCGGTTCATCTCCGTCTCTCCCCGTGGTTATGGGGATGAGTGGACTTTCTTTTCGTCTGACCATCCTGCCTCAGGACATACATATCGCTGGACCCACCGCCTATAACTTCAAAGAGGTGCTTACCAGAGGATTGCAACATATGGGTTATCGTTCCCATGCGGTTGAGGCTTTGGCGAGCGAAGCGGGACTCAATGCCAATCTGGTCGATCCTTCGATGCTAGAGGAGAAAGCGAAGGAGAAAAGGTTGCTAAATCCAAGGCTTGTTAGGGCCCTCTCTTTGATTCGTTACTCCATTCATCGGGGAATTCCGGCCGTAGTGTGGGACCTGAATATTCCCGAATTCGGATTGATCTATGGCTATGATGATGCAGCCCGGACCCTATACGGTACAGATTTTATTAAATCAGGAACAATTCCCTATGATCATGTAGGCCGGGGTGTGAATCAGGAAGTATTTGTACTGGCAGCGGAATCAGATGGCATGATACGAGAAATGAACTTGCGCGCGGCACTGACAGATGTTTTGGCTCATTATCGTGGGGAGGACCCGTATACCTTGCCGAACACAGTCAGTGGTTTGGCTGCCTATGCGGTCTGGAGAGAAGCCCTAGAATATAGACGGGTAGAACCGAACGGTCATGCCTATAACATTGCGGTTTTGTGGGATGCAAGACGTTATGCAAGTGAGTTTTTCAAAGAACTTTCTGTAAAGTGGGCTTCGACTCCCCGCTATTCCAGCTTGATTCCATTCTGTCTTCAGGCGGAGGAGTTATATCGGTTCATGTCCCAAAGGTTAAACATACTCACGGAATTATTTCCTTTTCCTGATGGAGGGCTGCCTAATGAGAAGCTTCATGCCGATCAGGCTATCTCGATACTTGTGGAGGTGGAGGAATTGGAGCGAGCTGCTGTCGTTGTCATAAAAACGTTGCTTGAAGGAATGGTTCAGCATTCCCCAGAAATCGTTATGGTGTGACCTAAATGAAAAGATCCAATCGGGCGAACAGTGAAACAAATATCAGGAGGCAGGACGATCCGTCAGGCCTTCTTTGTGTCTTTTTTGCTTTCATGCCAGGATAGGTTCATACTTGAACAAGAAATGATGTCATTTCAGGAATAAGGGTGCACCCCTAGCTGCATAATAACGACAGTGACCAATTTCGTTGCATGAAATTCATGGTTTTGGAAAAAAATTCCTGAAAAATTCAGTTGAAAAAATCCTTCCTTGTGTACATATCGCACATATGGTCATATGGGATCTTGTCTTCATACCACATATGGTAGGATTACGGATCTGGGACAGGAGAATAATCGATTTTAACCTGACCGCAATGCTTGACAAAAAAATCGATTTTGTTACAATGTTCACAATATCTTCACAAGTGTAAAAAATTTCTTTTTCATGTTCATGTGTAAGAGGTGTAATATAGGGGTATAGAGTTCGGTTTCGGCCTGCTTGTCGTTTTGCGTCAACACATGTTGTCCGCAATAGACCCAAGATACAATACACGATGTGGGAACGGCCTATGGGCTATGCTCATTCTATTGTGTGAAATTTGGTACATTTAGTTGTATTGGATGTATTTGTGGTTCGGCTCTGCTTGACAGGCATCATGAAAGTCGCGGACTTCTATCCCAAAGTAAAGGAGGACTTTCTCTTATGTCACAATCGCCTACTCAACAAGAGGTGCCGGTTACAGAAGGTGCCGACGTTTCCCAACGCCAGTCCTTGGACGTACTGGATCAACTGATGAAGCCTGAGGTACAGGAGTCTCTGACCGTTCTGGTGGAGAACCTGCCTAAACTGGCTGAAATGGTCACTGCAATGACCAAAGCTTATGACTTTGCACAAAGCGTAGCTACAGACAAAGTTCTGATCAGCGACACAATGAGCGCAATGGGTGAGTTTGCTAAACCTGTTGTAGACAAAGCTAAAGGTGTAGCTTCTGCTGCCATCGAAGCGAGTGATCGTGCGCAAGCCGAGCAAACTTCGGTTGGTTTGTTCGCTATGCTCAAAATGCTTAAAGATCCAAACGTACAACAAACGCTGCGTTTTGCTCAATCATTCCTGAGCATCCTGAACGAGCGTCAACAACAGCAACGTTAAGATTAGAAGAACGGAGGATGGATATGTCGAAGCAAATTTTGATCTTGGGCGGAGGTTACGGTGGTCTGTTGACTGCGCTGACTGCGCGTCAATACCTGACACCGGAAGAAGCGACTATTACAGTCGTGAACCGTTACCCTACGCACCAAATTATTACGGAACTGCACCGTCTTGCAGCAGGAAGCATTGCTGAAAAAGCAGTTGCCCTTCCACTCGAAAAATTGCTGCGTGGTAAAAATGTGAACTTGAAAATCGATACGGTGGACACAATCAAGCCGGACGAGAAAAAAGTTCTTATGACCAGCGGTTCTACTTACTCTTACGATGCACTCGTTGTTGCCTTGGGCAGTGAAACGGCATTCTTCGGAATTCCGGGATTGCAGGAGTACAGCTTCACGCTGAAATCCGTTAGCGATGCTAACCGCATTCGTGCACACGTGGAAGCTCGTTTGGATGCTTACAAACAATCCGGCAACAAAGCAGACGCTACGTTTGTTATCGGTGGCGGTGGTTTGACAGGTATCGAGCTTGTTGGTGAATTCGCTGACCTTCTTCCGGCTGTATGCCAAGAAAAAGGTATCGACTTCAAAGAAGTTTCCCTGTACACGGTTGAAGCAGGTCCTTCCATCCTGGCAGGATTCCCGCCAGAACTGGTTGAGCGTGCAAAATCGAGTCTGGAAAAACGTGGCGTTAACTTCATCGTTGGCGTAGCGATTACTGAAATGAAAGAAAATGAAGTTCTGCTGAAAGACGGAAGCTCGATCCCTACGAACACACTCGTATGGACAGGTGGCGTTCAAGGTAATGCAGTTGTTGCCAACAGCGGAATTGAAGTGGATCGTGGCCGTGCGAAAGTTACGGAAGTACTGCAATCCACATCCCATAAAGACGTGTTTGTTGCTGGTGACAGTGCAGTGGTCTTCCCTAGCGAAGGCGCTCGTCCATACCCTCCAACAGCACAATTGGCTTGGCAAATGGGTGAAACGATTGGTCACAACTTGGGTGTAATGTTCAAAGGTGGCGCAATGGAATCCTTCACACCAGTATTCTCCGGTACACTGGGAAGTCTGGGTCGTAAGGATGCTGTCGGCATGATCGGTGGCAACCAGACTCGTCTGAAAGGTCTGCCAGCAACCATGATGAAAGAAGCAAGTAACATCCGTTACCTTGCTCATATTCACGGTTTGTTTGCACTGGCTTACTAATACCTGTACGCGATGCAGCAAAGGCACCCCACTTGGGGTGCCTTTTTTTGTTGTGGCTTTAGCCAGTTGAGTGCGTGAAACGCGCGAAACAAAAAACCACCCGCTATGCGGGTGGAGGGATTGAAGGTTTGACCACTATGACCATTCCAATACAATTGAGATGTTCAGGCTCA
>Ga0153960_1000046_pt1 | contig 53423 bp, 47 predicted proteins | sample TSFL044MetaG_FD_102274 | JGI IMG/M metagenome (GOLD analysis project Ga0153960, IMG submission 102274) | Attine ant fungus gardens microbial communities from Florida, USA - TSFL044 MetaG | ecosystem: Host-associated > Fungi > Mycelium > Unclassified | place: USA: Florida, Withalacochee...
CATCGCGTGAACGGGAGAAGTTTCGGGCAGAACTGGAATCGCTTCTGGCGAATGCGAACCTGACCCCGGCCGATATTCGTACCTCTGCTGCGGCTTATTTGGAGAGCCGTAAACCCGGTTTTCGGGTAGGTTTATTGTTCTCTGGTGGCAAGACCGAGCAGGAGAAACAGCGTCGTGCTACTGAACTTGTGAGACTTTTGCAGGATCAGGCCACGGGGCAGGTAGAGGTACATATTCGTACCATGCTCAGACAGCTGGGTGAAATCCATCAGCTGTGGGGTGCTGGGTGGGAGCAGGCGCTGAACGCGGAGCTGCCTGCTATAGATGAAGCACTGCTGGAGATGAAACGGAGTGCCAGCGCAGAAGTATCTCCCGAGTATGTGCTTCAATTCAGCAAAGATATACGGGGCGAGATTGAGGCCCGTTACCGCAGGGCGGCCATGATGCTGGCCGACCGCTTGCTTGAAGCGCTGGGCGCGCAGGGCGAAGCCGCGCTCCAGGCGCTGGACGCCAGCCGCACAGCGCTGCTGGCGCAATCCGCGTCGGCGGCGCGCTACACGGCGCTACAGCGCGCCGCCGACGCCGAGGCAGCAGGGCTGCGCAGCCTGCTGCCGCCTGCGGGCCCCCTCACCTCCGGGCTGTTGCCGGAGGTGCAGGGCCCGCCCGTGCCCGCGCACGAGCCGGGTGAAGCACCCGGCCCGCACACGGGCACGGCAGAGTCTGTGGCTGCGCAGCCACAGACTCCAGGGGCACCGCCGCCGCGCAAAGCGGCGGTGCCTGGGCAGCCGGCGGCTGGCGCACAGCGCCGCCGGCGCCTGGACGCAGCGGCGGCACGGCTGGAAGCCGCCGCTGCGCTGGTAGAGCCGTACCCCGCCATGGGGTCGGCGGTACGGGACCTGCGTGCACGCGCGGCTTCGCTTGCGGGCGGCACGTTTACGCTGGCGCTGTTCGGAGCGTTCAGCGCCGGCAAGTCCTCCTTCGCCAACGCGCTGCTGGGCGAAGCTGTGTTACCGGTCTCGCCGCATCCGACGACTGCGGCAATTAACCGGATCATGGCTCCGTCCGGTGGCGCGGAGCATGGAACTGCCCGGGTCCGGATGAAGACCCCGGACGCCTTCCAGGAGGATCTCGCGTACTCCTTCCGCTTGCTTGGACTGGGCGAGCCTGGGGGAGACTGGCAAAAACGCGTCAAAGCCCTTTCACCACAGGACGTGCATCCTGCAGGGCGTCCGCATTACAGCTTTTTGCAGGCAGCCGCAGCAGGCTGGGAGGATACCGCAGCTCAACTCGGCCAGGATGTGCTGGTGGATCTGAACGGATATCGTAACTTTGTCGCGAATGAGAAGAAATCTTGTTTTGTCGACAGTATTGACCTGTACTACAGTTGTGATGTGACAGAACAAGGCATTGTCCTTGTAGATACGCCAGGGGCTGACTCCGTGAATGCCCGTCATACGGGTGTCACATTCAATTATATGAAGAATGCGGATGCACTCATTTTTGTAACGTACTACAATCATGCATTCTCTCAGGGAGACCGACAGTTCCTGAATCAATTGGGACGCGTGAAAGACAGCTCGGCGATGGATCAGATGTTCTTTGTGGTTAATGCGAGTGACTTGTCTTCCTCTGAAGAGGAGTTGGAGCAGGTTCTGGACCATGTGAGCACGCAGCTGCGCAGTAATGGCATTCGGGCACCACGTCTCTTTCCTGTATCCAGCATGCTGGCAATGGAAGGCAAGACGGCCAACGACGCGACATTGCTGGAGCAATCCGGCTTCATTCAGTTCGAGGAAGAATTTAACCGGTTTGCAGGAAGTGAGCTTGCGGACCTTGCGGTCGGTGGAGCTTCTGAAGAGATCGCACGGGTGATCAAACGACTGAAGACACGTGCCGAGGATGCGGCTCAGGGGGAAGAGGTTTTGCAGCGACGTCGGGATGAGCTTGGTTCAATCCAGGAACAGTCCCTTCAGAGGGTACATTTGCTCGCTGAACGGTCCATGAAGGCAGAGCTGGCCCAGGAAACGGCTGAACTGCTGTTCCATGTGCGGCAGCGCCTGGGTTATCGTTTTGGTCTGTTCATGGCAGAAGCGTTCCATCCATCCGTTCTTCGCGAGGATCGCGGGAATCTGAAAGCAGCCTTCGCTGCCTGCGGTCGCGAACTGCTGCGCATGATTGCCATCGAACTGGAGCAGGAACTGCTTGCCACTACACTCAGACTTGAACAGGCGGGTCAGACTTGGCTGCATAAGCAAGTGTCCGATTGTGTAGATGAATTGAAACAATTATCCGGAGGCATGGATCTGTCGTTGCCACTGAACGAACGCTGGAGTACACCTGTTTTGGAAGAGGTTCGTTTGGAAGAACCTTCGGGTTGGAAAGCATATCTGAGTTATTTCCGTAATCCGAAACAGTTCTTCGAAGGAGATGGACGACAGCGGCTGCAGGAGGCACTTGACCCGGTTATAAAACAAATGGTGATCGATGTTCTGCCTGCTGCCGAGAATAAGCTGGTTCAATTCTATGACAACCAGCTTGGGCAGTCTTTGCAGCATCAATCCCGTCAATTGGAAGAGAGACTTGAGGAGGCCGTGAGTGCCCTTCATGAGACGCTGACCAGTGGAATTCCTGCCGAAGAATGGGAGAGTCTGGCTGTACAATTGGGGCAGATCGAACGTGAATAAAAGGTATTCAAATCCATGTATGTATGGAAACGGTTTTAAAACAAAATGAGTTATACAGCGATATGTTGAAATGTTGTCGTTGTACCAAAAAAGGCCCCTGCCTCTAAAGGCATACAGGGAGCCTTTTTTGGTACGAACAACCTGAAAGGAAGAGAATATTCAAACATTTGATTGATAGGAGGGTATCTACCTCCCTTAATGACGCATTAAGGTGAAAGTAGCCTGAATATGGTCGCTTATTCGCTTTGCCGCGAATGGGGGACGGTGATAAACTTCATAAATGTTCATACTGTTTTTGAACGATATAAGAGGAGGAGAGACATGGATGTTCTCAGGCAATTGCAGATTTTTTTCTGGGAGAAGCGCACGTATTTATTTTTATCGATCTTATGCCTCGCCATAGCGACCGCGCTTGGGCTGGTGTATCCGAACCTGCTAAGGATACTGATTGATGACGTCATCACTCCGCGCAATTTTGAAGACGTTCCCAAACTTGCTTTAACGGTATTAGGCGTCGTTATTTTGAAAGCGGGAATGCAATTTTTACACGGTCTTTTTGGAGGGCGTCTCGGAAACTTCCTGGCGTACCGACTTCGTAACGCTTGTTACGAAAAGCTTCAATTTTTATCCTTCCGGTATTACGATACGGCCAAAACGGGAGACTTGATGTCCCGCCTCACGGGAGATCTCGAAGCGATCCGTAACTTTATCGGATTTGGCTTCGCTCAAATTCTCAACATGGTTCTGATGGTCGTATTCGGCGCAATCATGATGATGACCATGAGTTGGAAGCTTACCTTGCTAACACTCATATGTATTCCTCTGCTTGCCTTCGTTGCGCTGAGATTCGAATCCCGAATTCACCCTGCATTCCAAGAAATGCGGTTGGCACTCAGCTCTTTGACGACAGCAGTACAAGAGAATATTACTGGTGTGCGTACAGTAAAGTCATTTGCACGTGAGCCTCATGAAGTGGAGAAGTTTTCCGTCCGCAACGAGCGTTACAAAACGAACCAGATTCATGCAGCAACATTATGGAGTCAATATTTTCCGATCATGGAGATTCTCGCTTCGGTCAGCGTAGTTCTTCTGCTCCTCATTGGTGGGAACATGGTTATTCAGAAATCGTTAACACTCGGTCAACTCGTTGCCTTTTTCAGTTTGATCTGGTACATAATCGGTCCAATGTGGAACCTTGGTTTCCATATCAATAACTATACGCAATCCAAAGCATCGGGTGAACGGGTGTTGGAACTTTTGAATACGCCGGTAGATGTACAAGAGACAGAAGATCCGGTCATTGTAGAAGCTGATCAAGTTAAAGGGCATGTGACCTTTGAATCCGTTACCTTTGCCTACGGCAATAAAATGCCGGCAGTGACCGATATTAACTTTGATGCGCCACCTGGCTCCGTTATTGGCTTCCTGGGAGGAACAGGCTCGGGTAAATCAACAATTATTCAGCTCCTGATGCGTGCATACAACGTGAACTCGGGCACCATCAAGCTGGACGGTAAAAATATTAAGGACATTGGTATTCGCAGCCTGCGGAGTCAAATTGCTTCTGTGTTCCAGGAAACGTTCCTGTTCTCTTCCAGCATTCGCAACAACATTTCATATGGTCTCAAGAATGTATCCATGGACGAGATTATCCGTGCAGCTAAGCTTGCAAAAGCCCATGAGTTCATCATGGAATTCCCTGAAGGATACGATACGGTCGTAGGGGAGCGTGGAATGGGCTTGTCGGGAGGACAGAAACAGCGGATTGCAATTGCGAGAGCTCTGCTGAAAAACCCTAAAATTCTCGTTCTGGATGATGCAACCAGTGCAGTCGACATGGAAACCGAGCATGAAATTCAATCCGGATTCCAGGAAGTCATGCGTGGAAGAACGACGTTTATCATTGCGCATCGGATTTCTTCCCTGCGTCACGCAGATGAGATTCTGGTACTGGATGAAGGACGGGTCGTTCAACGTGGCACACACAAACGTCTTATTGAAGAGCCTGGACCATACCGGGACGTATATGAGATTCAATATGCAGATTATATTGCCCGCGGTAAGCGGGAGGCTGGGGAGCAGGTGAATTCATGAGTGCCGAAACGGTAGCCGATAGGCGCGAGGTCAAAGAGACCTCTGACAAGAAAATGAATGAACGTTTTGTATATCAGGACGATGAAATAATTGAAAAACCGTTTAACTGGCGTGAGTTCGGACGTTTGTTCTCGTACATGAAACCTTATGCAAGACAACTTTTGCCACTCATTATTCTGATGATGATTTTGGGTACCATTACGAAATTGTCCGTTCCATTTCTGATCAGTTTGGCGATTGATAAAGCGATTGCACCTGCAACGGGTTTGCCAAGCTTGACGATGCTCTATATTATTGCCGGTTCTGTGCTTGTATTGTACCTGATTCAATGGGCGGCTAATACGTACAGAATCAAATTGACGAACATTATAGGGCAACGGGTCATTTATGATCTTCGCTCGGATCTGTTCAAACATATCCAGAAGCTTTCCTTTAACTTCTTTGACAAAAGACCTGCGGGCTCGGTGCTGGTGCGTGTCACCAATGATATCAACTCTCTGCAGGATCTGTTCACCAACGGTGCGGTAAACGTCATGATTGACTGTGTACAGCTGCTCGGTATTATCGTCATTTTGCTGCTGATCAACTGGAAACTGGGCCTCGCGGTCATTATTACGGTTCCGCTCATGTTTATTATTTCGACCAAACTGCGTGTGCTGATCCGCCGGGCCTGGCAGGATGTACGTATGAAGAACTCCCGTATTAATTCCCACTTGAATGAATCCATTCAGGGGATTCGTGTGACTCAGGCCTATACGCAGGAAAAAGAAAACATGAAGTATTTTGACAACATGAATATGTCGAGCAAAAAATCATGGGATAGAGCATCGGCCATGAACCAGGGCTTTGGTCCTCTGATTGAAATTACGGGCGGCTTCGGAACGTTAATCCTGTTCTGGTTTGGTGCTTATCTGATTCAGGAAGGTCAGCTGACAATCGGATTGCTCGTAGCTTTTGCCAACTATGTCGGCAACTTCTGGGACCCGATTAACCGTCTGGGACAGATGTACAATCAGTTGCTCGTAGCCATGGCTTCCTCCGAACGGATCTTCGAGTTCATGGATGAAGAGCCGAGTATTGCAGATAAACCAGGAGCCAAGCCGCTTGCTTCTATTAAAGGAGATATCGTATTCGATAATGTCGTGTTTGAATATGAGAAGGGCAGACAGGCGCTGAAGGGAATCAGTTTTGCTGCAGGTGCCGGACAATCGATTGCCCTTGTAGGTCATACGGGTTCAGGTAAAAGTACCATTATCAATCTCATCAGCCGGTTCTATGACATCTCTGGCGGACGTCTCACCATTGATGGTCAGGATGTAAGGGATGTAACGGTTGAAAGTCTGCGCAGCCAGATCAGTATTGTGTTGCAGGATACGTTTATCTTCTCAGGCACCATTCGCGATAATATTCGTTTTGGACGGCTGGATGCAACCGATGAAGAAGTGGAAGAAGCTGCGAAGGCTGTTAATGCCCATGAATTTATTATGAAGCTGCCAGGTGGATACGATACGGAAGTCGAAGAACGCGGCAATGTATTATCCATGGGACAACGGCAATTGTTATCCTTTGCCCGTGCCTTGCTGGCTGACCCTCGAATCTTGATTTTGGATGAAGCGACTGCCAGCATCGACACCGAAACGGAGCTCAAAATTCAGGAGGCTTTGAAAGTGTTGCTGAAAGGAAGAACTTCCTTTATGGTGGCCCACCGTCTCTCCACGATCCGAAATGCGGATAACATTATCGTGCTGGATCATGGTGAAATCAAGGAAGAAGGAAACCATGAGCAACTTATCCAGAAACAAGGAGTTTATAATGGATTAATAGAAGCTCAATACAGATTTTTGTAAAAATTGATCGAAAAAACACAAAAAATCTTGTAAAATTCACAAGAAAAATAGGGAGCACTCTTGCATTCTTTAACCAAAACCCCGAAAATAGAGAGATAGATATAGAAGATTTCTCTTTGGGAGGATTGGAAAGAACATGTGGGGTGCTCCATTTTCGGCTCAAGCCAAAAAAATGCTGCTACTAGGCAGCGGAGAATTGGGAAAAGAGGTCGTAATTGAGGCCGGGCGACTGGGAGTAGAGACGATTGCTGTTGATCGTTACGAAAACGCACCTGCCATGCAGGTTGCACATCGCTCTTACTGCATCGACATGTTAGATGCCGAAGCTCTGAAACAATTGATCCGAAAGGAACAACCTCATTACATCGTACCTGAGATTGAAGCGATCGCAACAGAAGCTTTACTCGAGCTTGAAGAAGAAGGATTTTGTGTCGTTCCTACGGCCCGTGCTGCCCGTTTAACGATGGATCGCGAAGGCATCCGCCGTCTGGCAGCTGAACAATTGAACCTTCCGACAGCGGCCTATCTTTTCGCGGACAACCTGGAACAACTTCAGGAAGCTGTTCGTGAATTGGGTACACCATGCGTTATCAAACCACTAATGAGTTCTTCTGGTAAAGGGCAGAGTGTCTGCCGCACACCGGATGACGTAGAGGATTGCTGGCACATTGCTCTTTCGGGAGCACGTGGCAAATCCGTACGTGTCATTGTGGAAAGCTTTGTGAAGTTTGACAGCGAAATTACGCTGCTCACGGTTAGATCTGTTTCAGGGACTGTATTTTGTCCTCCGATCGGCCACATTCAGAAAGATGGGGATTATGTCGAATCATGGCAACCCCATGCGATGACACCGGAGCAATGGGAGCAAGCTTGTCATATTGCCAAGTCTGTTACAGATGAACTCGGTGGTTATGGACTGTTCGGGGTTGAATTATTCCTGACTCCAGATGGAGTCGTGTTCAGCGAGGTATCGCCTCGTCCGCATGATACAGGCATGGTTACTATGGTAACGCAAGACAGTTCCGAGTTTGCGCTGCATGTGCGTGCAATTCTTGGTTTTCCGGTTACAGATGTACACTTACTGACACCGGGAGCTTCAGCAACGCTGAAGGCTAACAATGAAACATCTGACTTTACTGTAGGCGGGATTGAAGAAGCACTGGCGCTTCCTCGTACCCAGGTTCGTGTATTTGGCAAACCTGAGACCAAAGTAGGACGCCGAATGGCCGTAGCATTAAGTGCCGGCCAAGATGTGGAAGAAGCTCGTAAAACAGCGGTACAAGCCGCTAATATGCTGAAAGTGGAGGTAAATCATGTCCAATAATGTTGAGGCCCCTGTACTGATGATCCGAGAGTGTGAGCTGCGAGATGCTGAAGCGGTAACGGGACTGATGCGAGAGGTCAGCTATCCCACAACAGCCAATGTCATGAAAGAGCGCATTGAATGTTTGGAAAGCAATCCAAACGCATGCATGCTTGTTGCCGAAGTGGATGAACAAATTATTGGTGTGATTGGCTTGCAATGTGTGCAAAGTCATGCCTATCCGGAACCTGCCGCACAAATTACGTCCTTGATTGTAGGCCAAGAACATCGTGGGGGCGGAATTGGCCGTCGTCTGATGGCTCGTGCTGAGGATTGGGGCAGACAGCAAGGTGGGAAACAATTGTTTGTCACCGGAGCGAACCGTGAAGTGACTTCAACAACCTATTCTTTCTACGAGCATATTGGTTTCCAGAAGAGAGGCTATCGTTTCAGTAAAGTCCTTCTATAGAAAAAGAGTTTTATTATATCGCGATCTTCATGTTTTTGATGTTGTGAATGATAAATAGAAGATAAGTGGCATTCGGCGAGCATTTCTTGTCCGGATGCCATTTTTTTATGCCGTATTTTAAGGTAGATGTATTGGATTTTGGTTGATATACCAGCGTTTTAAGACCAGGTTGCTGGATATGGTGCAATGTACTATAAACCGTCCACCCCCATTTGAAACAGGCTGAAAAATGACAAAAAAGTTACTTTTCCATAATTTATGGGTTCACAATCTACTTTTGAATTGATATACTCCTAGAGTATTAATTACAAAGTTGTCATAACTAATATTTCTAAGGAGATGAATGAATTTGAAGAAGAAATGGATGAAAACCGTCGTAACCAGCAGTCTGACAGCCGTACTCGCCGTAGGGATTATGCTCCCTGCTTCTGCTTCTGCTGCAGATGCATCATATAAAACTGCAACGTTTAAAATTACGAGTGCGGATAGCTTAAAAGCGTACATTGAACAATGGTTGAAAGATAATGGTTATACTGTATCCACTGGCGAAGGGCAAACAACGGTAGAGAAGCCTGCAACACAGCCTGATCAAACGACTAAGCCAGCTCAACCGTCAACACCAGCAAAACCGACAACACCAGCAAAACCAACTCAAGAAGAAAAACCGGCAACTACACCAGCCAAAGATCCTTCAAATACTGGAACTGGCACTGGCACAACTACAGGCAATACGGGGAATACAAGCAACAGTGGCAGTGAGAGCACACAATCGGATTTTGCAGCTCAAGTCGTAAAACTTGTGAACGCTGAACGTGCCAAAGCTGGCCTGAGCGCATTGGCTTCCGATGCTCTTTTGGACAAAGTGGCTGTAGCCAAAGCTAAAGATATGAGCAACAACAATTATTTTGATCACCAATCACCGACCTATGGTTCTCCATTTGACATGATGAAACAATTCGGAGTAACTTACAGCTATGCTGGCGAGAATATCGCGAAAGGGCAAAAAACACCTCAAGAGGTTGTTACTGCCTGGATGAATAGCGAAGGCCACCGTGCGAATATCCTGAACAAAAACTATACGAAAATCGGTGTTGGATACTACAACGGATATTGGGCTCAAGAATTTATCGGCAAATAATTAATTTTATTGAAGAATATTCTGATTTTAGTTCAAAAAAAGGTTATGTCATCACAGCTTGAAGCTGTGTGTGACATAGCTTTTTTTTGTAGAAGCGTATTGGATACTGAATTCTACTTATATAGCGGCAAAATTTGCAAATTAACGACAGAACATTTATGTTATTTAGAAAAAGCGTCATCTTAATGTAAAATCATTTTAAATTTTAAGCACCCAGCCAGGTGTACATGAGCGGAGATGTGATGAATGAAAAAAAGAAATCTTGATTCAGCGCCATGGATCTGGAGAACCATTAGTACAGTATCCATATTGACAACATTGCTGCTGTTATTTGGATTTGGATACGCCATTAAAGACGTCATTTTTCCTGAGGGAAATGCCCAATTAGGTACTGGACAGCAAACAACGACACCTGCCAAGGAAAACGGACAATCAACGCCTGCGGTAAATGATGGAGAAATTCGAATGGCTGTGATCGGTGATTCCTTGGCAAGAGGTACGGGGGATGATAAAGGGCTTGGTTTTGTAAGACGGGCAGGTAATTTGCTCAAGGATCAAGGATATGATGTACAGGTGCTAAACAATATGGGTGTGAATGGTTTAAGAACGGATGCATTGTTGAACAAATTAGATGAACAGGGTGTACGTTATGTTTTACAACAATCCAACTTTATTCTGTTGTCGATCGGAGCAAATGACCTATTCCAGAGTGGACAAGTTCTCCAGGGAGAAGACGTCCCAACGGCAGAGTCACTAGCTGCGGCATTACCGGATACGTCGAAACGTTTGCAGGAGATCTTGAAGAAAGTGAAAGAAATTAACCCTGATGCACAGATTGCCTACATAGGGCTATACAATCCGTTTGGGGATGTGAAAGAACTCAAAGAGCCAGGAAATGCGGTGGTAGCTGCATGGAACGATGCTGCAATGAAGGTGCTGAACAACGAGGACAAGATGACACTCGTGCCTACATTTGATCTGTTTGAAAATCACCTGGGACAATATCTGTCGTCAGATCATTTTCATCCCAATGGAGAGGGCTACGAGCAAATTGCGGTTCGGATTGCACAGGATTATCAGGCAGAGACTCCAGCAGAAGGGAGCGGAAAATAAATGGCACAAGAGCAGACTGATTCCGTATTGTCCGTGCAGCATCTGAAGAAAAAAATTGGACGTAAGTGGATCATTAAGGATGTTACTTTTGATGTTAAACCAGGTGAAATTTTCGGTTTTCTGGGACCCAATGGTGCCGGGAAGACAACAACCATTCGGATGTTAGTTGATCTGATTAAACCGACAGAAGGTAAAATTCAAGTCTGCGGATATGATGTCAATCGTGATCCTGAACGGGCCCTGAAATACGTCGGTTCCATTGTTGAAAACCCGGAAGTGTACACGTATTTGACCGGATGGGAGAATCTTGAGCATTTTGCCCGTATGCAGCCAGGGGTGGATAATGACCGTATTCAGGAAGTTGTGGATATTGTACGACTCGATCAGCGGATTCATGATAAAGTAAGAACCTACTCTCTGGGGATGCGTCAACGGCTTGGCATTGCACAAGCATTGCTTGGACGCCCGCGGCTGCTGATTCTGGATGAGCCAACGAACGGACTTGATCCCAAAGGGATTAAGGAACTTCGTGTCTTTATCAAACAGCTTGCAAGCGAAGGTATGGCAGTATTTGTCAGCAGTCATTTGCTCAGCGAGATCCAGCTTCTTTGTGACAGGGTGGCAATTATCAGTGCCGGGCGCGTGCTTGCAGTTGGCGGCGTCAATGAACTGATTGAAGACCATTCCAAATTGGCAATATGGCATGTTGCTCCGCTGGAGGAAGGTAAAAAGATGCTGCTGGATGCAGGTATTTCCCTGGTGGATCGGCCTGCGGATGTTATGGACGATACCATTGTTGCAGGGCTTGGTCCGAATGCTGTTGTTGCTGAAATGCATGAAGATCGGATTCCCGTGCTGGTGCAGCAAATGGTGCAAGCCGGAGTTCAGGTTGAAGGTGTGCAGCGGATTCAGCCAACGCTGGAACAGCTATTCTTAAAAATGACAGAAGGTGAATCCATTGAGTAACATCATGCCGCTGATTCGAAACGAAACGATCAAGATGGTAAAGAAAAAACGTCTTTATATTATTTTTATCGTACTCGCGGTCCTGGTTCCGATGTTTACGTATGCCCAGATGAAATCTGCTGAAAATAATCGTGACAAGTTTGGCGGCGACTGGCGGCTTGAACTGCAACAAGCCATTACGGATAATCAGAACTCGCTTGGCAGTGATCGGGTACCTGAAGAATACAAAAAGTACAGGACTGTGTACATCCAGCAAATGCAATACTATCTGGAGAATGACATCAATCCGAAGGAGCCTGGCGGTGTAACTTTTACGCGGGAATTCATGAATAACGCTGTTGGATTGTTTATACCACTGCTTATTATGGCGATTGCTTCGGATCTGGTATCCGGTGAACGTACCACAGGTACAATTAAAATGCTTCTGACCCGTCCCGTCAAACGTTGGAAAGTGCTGTTGAGCAAGCTCATCACGTTAATTATGTTCGTGTCGATTATTGTGGTGTCGGCGTACATTATCTGTTATGTCATCTCGGGAGCAGTGTTCGGATATAAAGGTTTCGGCATGCCGATCTTTACCGGGTTCAAGGTTGTGGGCACAGATGTCGATATGTCAGCAGTTCATGCTGTGGACCAGTGGCTGTACATGCTAATGCAGGCAGGGCTGATCTGGTTTGTCAGTATTATTGTGGCGATGCTTGCCTTCATGGTCTCTGTATTAGTGCGAAGTACAGCTGCAAGTATTGTCATCATGATGGCAGCACTCATAGCAGGGACTATTCTCACCAGCATGGCCGCATCCTGGCAGTCAGCCAAATATTTGTTTATGGTTAACCTCGAACTTCCGGATTATTTGTCGGGCGGATTGCCGCCAATCGAAGGAATGAATTTGGGTTTTTCCCTTATTGTGCTTAGTGTTTGGGGCATCGCTTCACTCTTTGTGTCATTCATTGTCTTTACGAAACGGGATATCTTGAATTAAAATGGACAAGGATAAGAAAACATCTGTTTGCATTTCAGGCATTTTTTTAGTTGCAAGTTAAGAAGGGGGAGCATGAATGGTCGAGCAAATCGATATGTCGGCAGGTTCGACAGGCGGAGGACAAGGGTCTTCAGGCTACGACGCGGACGACATTCAAGTACTTGAAGGACTGGTAGCGGTACGGAAACGGCCGGGGATGTACATCGGCAGCACCAGTACTTCGGGTCTACATCATTTGGTATGGGAAATCGTGGACAACGCTGTCGACGAACATCTCGCCAAATTCTGCTCCAAAATCGATATCACGCTGCATAAGGACGGTTCTGTTACGGTTCAGGATAACGGAAGGGGAATTCCGACAGGTATACATAAAACAGGGATTCCTACTCCCCAGGTCGTGTTTACGATTTTGCACGCAGGCGGAAAGTTCGGTGGATCAGGATATAAAAAATCCGGCGGTTTGCACGGTGTAGGTGCGTCAGTTACAAACGCATTGTCCGAATGGCTTGAAGTCGAGATTTTCCGTGATGGCAAGATTCATCGTCAACGATTCGAGTATTGGCAAGACAAAAAAGGCGTTGAGCATGTCGGAGAACCGGTGTCTGGTCTCGAAGTATTGGGCAATACCAATCGAACGGGAACCAAAGTTACGTTTAAACCGGATATTCGGGTGTTTCAGAACGGCATTCAATTTAATTATGATACACTGGCAGAACGTCTTCAGGAGATTGCTTTTCTGAATTCGGGTCTGAGAATTGTGCTCAAGGACGAACGTTCAGGCAATCAGGATGAGTACATGTACGAAGGCGGAGCAAGCCAGTTTGTTGCTTTTCTTAACGAAAATAAAGATGTGCTGCATGATGTCATTCACTTCTATGCGGAGAAGGATGACATTGAGGTCGAAGTAGCGATTCAGTATAACGCGGGTTATACAGAAACGCTGGCGTCGTTCGTGAACTCGATTCCCACTAGGGGCGGCGGTACACATGAGACCGGATTCAGAGCAGCTTATACACGTGTGATGAATGACTACGCACGGCGTACCAGCATGATTAAGGAAAAAGATAAAAACCTCGAAGGTAATGATTTGCGTGAAGGCATGATGGCGGTCATTAGTGTCAAAATGTCGGAGGTTGAATTTGTAGGACAAACGAAAGATCAACTCGGTAGCGCTTCCGCGCGAAGTGCAGTGGATTCTGTCGTATCCGAGAATATCCAGCGGTTTTTGGAAGAAAACCCTCAGGTTGCGCAAACGTTAATTCGCAAAGCGGTTCAGGCCTCCAGAGCCAGAGAAGCTGCACGAAAAGCTCGGGATGAGATGCGGACCGGCAAAAAACGCAGTGAAAGCTCCAACCTGAACGGCAAACTGACTCCGGCTCAATCCAAAGATTTTACACGGAATGAACTGTTTATCGTCGAAGGGGATTCCGCAGGAGGTTCAGCCAAACAGGGACGCGATTCCAAGATCCAGGCGATACTCCCGCTTAAGGGTAAACCGCTCAATCCGGAAAAAGCGAAGTTGGCTGATATCCTCAAAAATGAAGAATATCGTGCCATTACATCCGCAATCGGAGCAGGTATTGGGACCGAATTTGCAGTTGAAGACAGCAATTATTCCAAAATCATAATTATGACGGATGCCGACACGGATGGCGCACATATACAGGTATTGTTGTTGACTTTCTTCTACCGCTATATGAAACCGCTCATTGATGCAGGCAAAATATATATCGCTCAGCCGCCATTATACAAACTCACACGCAAATCAGGAAAAATGGCTAGTGTACGTTATGCCTGGACTGATGAAGAGCTGGCGAATTACATGAAAGAATTTGGAAACAATGTGGAGCTTCAACGTTATAAAGGACTTGGCGAGATGAACCCGGATCAACTGTGGGAGACAACGATGAACCCTGAAACACGCGCATTGCTCAAAGTAGAAATTGTCGATGCAGCAAAAGCGGAACGTCGTGTATCTACACTCATGGGTGATAAGGTTGATCCGCGCAAACGCTGGATTGTAGAGAACGTCGACTTTACAGAGTACGAAGAATAGAAGGTGCTTGGAATGAGTCTATCAGAACAATTTATGCCGGCCTTTCTCGAAGAGGTCGTGGGTGACCGTTTCGGTCGCTACTCCAAATACATTATTCAGGACCGGGCCATTCCCGATGTGCGGGATGGATTGAAGCCGGTCCAGCGGCGTATTCTATACGCCATGTACGATTCAGGCAATACACCGGAGAAACCATATCGGAAGTCTGCAAAAACAGTTGGGGATGTTATGGGTAACTACCATCCTCACGGGGATTCCTCCATCTATGATGGTATGGTGCGGATGGCACAGCCATGGAAAATGGGGCATATGCTCGTGGATGGTCATGGAAACTGGGGGTCACAGGATGATGACCCGGCAGCGGCCATGCGGTATACGGAAGCCCGTTTGTCGCCCATCGCAATGGAGATGCTTCGCGATATCGAGAAACGGACTGTTCTGTTTAAGGATAACTTTGATAATACGGCCAAAGAACCGGTGGTATTACCATCGCGTTATCCGAACCTGCTGGTCAATGGCGTAAGTGGGATATCGTCTGGTTTTGCAACGGAGATCCCTCCACACAATTTGCGTGAAACCATTGATGCTTGTATTGCCGTAATGGAGAAGCCGTCGATTGAACTGGATGAGATCATGATGTTTATGAAAGGTCCGGATTTTCCGACAGGTGGATTAATCATGGGCGGCGACGGCATTCTGGATGCTTACCGCACAGGTAAAGGGCGGATCTATCTCCGCTCCAAAACCGATATCGAGAATATGCGCGGTGGCAAACAGCAAATCGTGATTACCGAGATTCCTTATCAGGTGGTAAAATCCCGTCTGGTTACAGCGATGGAGAACATTCGACTTGAGAAAAAGGTTGAAGGAATTGCCGAAGTACGGGATGAGAGTGGGCGTGAAGGCCTGCGAATCGTAGTTGAACTGAAAAAAGAAGCGGATGCACAAGGGATTTTGGCTTATTTGCTGAAGAAAACCGATTTACAGGTCACTTACAACTTCAACATGGTGGCAATTGTAAACAAAGCCCCTCAGCAATTGGGATTGAAATCAATCCTGGAGGCTTATATTGCCCATCAGCGTGAAGTTGTGACGTTCCGTACCCGCTTTGAGCTGGAGAAGGCGGAAGACCGTGCACATGTCCTCGAAGGTCTGGTCAAAGCTCTTAACATCCTTGATGAGGTCATTGCGGCTATTAAAGCGTCGAAGAATCGTCAGGATGCTCAAAATAACCTGATGTGGATGTTTGGTTTCTCCGAACGTCAGGCAGATTCCATTCTGACTTTGCAATTATACCGATTGACCAATCTGGAGATTACTTCTCTGGAAAAGGAACTCGGCGAACTGATGAAGAAGATCGCGCAATTACGCTCCATTCTGGATAGTGACCGCAAGCTGATCGGAGTCATTCGCAAAGAGCTGATGGAGATTCGTGAGAAATACGGAATTGACCGTCGCTCAGCCATTCAGGGCGAAGTGGAAGAACTCAAGGTTAACCTGGAAGTGCTGGTGAACGCGGAAGATGTATTTGTCACTTTGTCCAAAGAGGGATACATCAAGCGTACAGGCATGCAGTCATTCACACGATCCGGCGGGGAACGTAACGCAAGTGGTGTGAAGGAAGGCGATTATATCGCTCAGGTCCTTGAAGTTAACACACTTGAGAACCTGCTGGTATTTACGCAGAAAGGCCAGTATTTCCTGTTACCTGTGCATCAGGTACCGGAATTCAAGTGGAAAGATCCGGGGACGGCAATCGTTAACGTTATTCCTTTGGCAAAAGACGATCGGATCTCAAGTGTGCTTGCCATTAAATCCTTCGAAGAGCCGGATCACAGTCTGGTCTTTGTCACCCGCAAAGGGCAGGTTAAACGTACTGAGCTGAAGGACTACGTCACCAAGCGTTCCGGTGCAGTAGCCGCATGCAAAGTCGGCAAGGATGATGAGGTATTATCCGTTCATCTAAGTACAGGTGGCAAGGATATCATGCTGATCACCAAAGAAGCCATGGCTATCCGTTTCCGTGAGGATGAAGTAAATCCGATGGGGCGTGTGTCTGGAGGCGTACGTGGTATTCAGTTAAAAGAAACGGATGAAGTTGTATCTGTTCTGTGGGTGGAAGGCGATGAAGGCGAGGTTGCTATATTGTCTGACTTGGGTTATGGCAAGCGCTCGTTACTGCTGGATTATGCTCTGCAGAGCCGTGGCGGCAAGGGACTGGCAACATTTGAATTCAAGGAAGGCAAACGGGTGAAACCGAACGGTAGCCGAATTGCCGGAGCGTTCTATTGTCGGGAACAACGAAATATAACGGTGATGACCAAGGAAGGTCAATCACATCACATATCTTCCGAAGCTGTACCTATTACTGAACGGAAACATATTGGTAAATTGCTAGTGCATGTGGATAAACAGGATGAAATTGTGGAGCTTATCATGGATCTCACAGAGAATCAGGCAGCTTCTTCATCCTAATAAGGATTCAATAATGACTCTTTACAGATCAGGGAAACCTGTCATGTGAAGAGTCTTATTTTGTTGTTCGGACGCGGATTAAAAGAGGACCTCCATGCGAAGTTTAACAACCTTCGTCGATTACGGTCGATCGCTGGGAAATTGAAAAAAGGCAGCAGGAATGCGGCTTTGAAGGGCGAAAACTTAAGCAGGTGAAGTGATAACCGGTTGCAGAGAGGAGCGATTCAAGATGTATAATTCCGATTTTGCCAAGTGCTGGTCAAGGCTGACTAAGGACTACAAGCTGCATATGGATCATGAGCTGGCACCCTCGTTAACAGAGGCACAGCTGGCCGTACTGGAGGTTCTTGAGGATCACGAAAAGATGAAACCATCTGATCTGATTCCTTTTCTGGCTACAACACCCGCAGCAGTAACGATGTTGTTGGATCGTATGGAGAAAAACGGTCTGATTCGCCGGGACCGGGATGATCAGGATCGACGAATTGTATGGGTATCCCTATCAGATAAGGGACGCATGGAGACCGAACGGGGAATCACGATTCGCAATGAATTTATGAATTCGGTTCTCAGCAACATTTCAATGCATAACCAGCAGTTGCTGGTTTATCTATTAGGCAAAATGACGACACCAAAAACAAAAGAGCATGCCTTGTCCACATCATAATGACGCTGGACGGACGAATAATAGTAACCATGGAACTCTTGCTGAACATGCAGGAGGGCTGTGGTTATTTTTTGTTGATGTTTTACATTGAAGAGTTTTGCCAGTCTTGGATGGCTAAGAATAATCTCTAAAAATTTATATGTAAAGAGTTGACTATGTAAATATTTTTGTTATAATAAGTAATTGTTCCCCTGATATTTCGTGTACGAAATATTATATTCCATAAGTAAAAAGGGTGAATTAATGTCTGATACATACGAAGTATTTTACATTATTAATTCGTTTCGGCAGGTCAATCAAATGCTCTTCCGGGCATTCTGGAATGAAAACAAGGAAATTGAGCTCACATCGATTCAATTTATGGTGTTATCCATTTTGAAGGAGCGTCCTTCGATCGGTATCAATGAGGTGGCTGAACTCTGTCATATGGGAAGCAGCTCCATGAGCGCTGTAGTGGAACGTCTTGTCAAGGGCGAGTATATTGTTCGAACGCGTTCTGACTCGGACCGCCGATCCGTAAAGCTTCAGATTACGGACAAAGGGGAACAGGCCCAGCAGGAAACACACCGTTTGTGGATGGAGCGAGTCTCACCCATTCTGGATATCCCGAAGGAAGACCTTGAGCACTTGTTAAGAATTCATAATCAAATGATTGAAAAGTTAGAAGGAAGAGAGATGAACAACCAATGAGTACTACTGCAGCAGCAGCGCCATCCTCAGCGATGGACAACATTAAGAAAGGCCCGATTGTGGCCGCATTGTTAATCGGTGCATTCGTCGCCTTCCTGAACCAAACGTTGATGAACGTAGCTCTTCCTAAAATTATGGAGGACCTCGGCATCGGAGCAAATAAAGCCCAATGGCTGACTACCGGTTATATGCTCGTCAATGGTGTGTTGATTCCGGTTACGGCGTATTTGATTGCCAAATTCTCGACACGTCAAATTTTTATTACAGCGATGACGCTCTTTACATTAGGAACCCTGGTCTGTGGTTTAAGTCCAAACTTTGGTATCTTGATGGTAGGTCGTGTTATTCAAGCGGCTGGTGCTGGTATCCTGATGCCTCTGATGACAGTTGTATTCTTGACGATCTTCCCGATTGAGAAGCGTGGTCAGGCCATGGGTACGATGGGGATTGCAATGATTCTCGCTCCAGCCATTGGGCCGACATTGTCAGGTTATGTAGTTGAGCATTATTCCTGGAGACTGTTGTTCTATATTATTTTGCCATTCTCCGTTATTGCGACTGGAATCGGTATTGCGTTTGTCAAAAATGTAACACGTCAATCCAAACCTAAACTGGACTACCCAGGTGTTATTTTATCCACACTTGGTTTTGGTAGCTTGCTGTACGGCTTCAGTGATGCAGGTACAGACGGATGGGGCAGTGCAATTGTTATCGCTTGTCTGATCGTCGGGGCCATATCTCTGATCCTGTTCGTTATTAGACAGATGACAACCGATCATCCACTGTTGGAGTTCCGTATTTTTAAATACAACATGTACACATTAACAACGATCATTAACATGCTCGTAACGATGGCGATGTTTGCCGGTATGATTTTGCTTCCGATTTTCCTGCAAAACATTCGTCATTTTACACCGATTGAATCTGGTTTGCTGATGATGCCAGGCGCCATCTTGATGGGGATTATGTCTCCAATCACAGGTCGCATCTTTGACAAAGTCGGAGCACGCTGGTTGTCCGTTGCCGGTCTTGCAATTACCGCAATCACAACTTGGGGGCTCAGCCGCCTGTCGATTGATACTACTTATGGTTACATGATGTTTATCTATACAGCTCGTATGTTCGGTATGTCGATGTTGATGATGCCAATTCAAACAGCGGGTCTGAATCAGCTTCCACAGCGCCTAAACGCACATGGTACTGCGATGTCCAACACATTGCGTACGGTTGCGGGTGCGATTGGTACAGCGATTCTCGTTACGATTATGAGTAGCAAACTGAAATCTCATTTGGCAGATACCTTGGCAGCAGGCCAAATCTCTCCAGATGATAAGGCTGCGATGCTGAATGCTACCGCTGATGCAACAATCTATGGTGTAAACTATGCTTTTGTTGTAGCGACAGCGATGACTGTAGTTGCTCTGCTGCTGGCGTTCTTTATCCGTAAAACAAAACCGGCAACTGAACCTGTAATAACGGAGCAACAAAAAGTGAATGCAACAGCTTAAATCAAACTAGATTACTGTTATTATTCATTCAATAAAGGTCTAATATATACAAAAGAGAGTTCAGGCAGATCACACTGCTTGAACTCTCTTTTTGTTATGCCTTGTTTTGACTTTATTCTTCATCGGCCGATGGAGCAAGATCAAGTAGGAAGGCAGGACCAGGATCATGACCAAAGATTCTGAGGTTGATGCTTCCATCCATCTGAAATTCAACACCCTCGCTAATGAGCTCCGACTCCTGCATCAAACGGGAATGCTCGTCGGGAATGGCTATCAGCCCTTTGGCGTTGACGACGCGGTGCCAGGGAAGGCGCTCCTTCCGGCTCATGGAGTGCAGAATGCGTACAACCTGTCTGGCAGCTCTCGGACTCCCCGCATGAGCGGCAATTTGTCCATAGGTCATGACTTTTCCCTCAGGGATTGCAGCGATGATGGCGACGACCTGTTTCGTAAAAGGGGTCATAGTAGTGGGTCTTCCTTTCCATTGGAGTAAAAAACCGTGCCATTCAGATACGGAATCTGGATGACACGGTTTACGGTCAGATTTGACCTGATCCTGTGAACGATTATTTTATATTATCGGGTTAATGTTCGGCTTTAAATGCTTTATCATACACAGCCGCCGGCCACTCTGCCCATGGGAATTCACGGGGAGGCAGGGACCGCAGGACAATTTCTTCCTTCGTTACTGGATGGGGAAAAGCAGCGATGGCAGACCAGAGAGCAATTTGTTGTCCAGGCTTATTCACACCTGCACCGTACTTTTGATCTCCGTACAGTGGGCAGCCCATTTCTTTCATTTGGACCCGAATCTGATGAGATCTGCCTGTGTGCAGTTCGATGTGAACCAGACTGTAACGGTCGGTTTCACCGATGACCCGGTAATCCAACACAGCATCTTTACCACCAGCTGTACCCTTAGGCACAGCGGTGACGGTATTGGTACGCGCATCTTTCAGCAGTGTGTGTTTTAACGTCCCTTGCTGTGCAGGCAGCTTGCCATGTACAACAGCAGCATATATTTTGCGGAAATGACGTCCCCGAACTGTCTCGGATAATCTTGAAGCCGCCTTCGATGTTTTGGCAAAAATCATCGCACCACCAACGGGGCGGTCAAGGCGATGTACTAATCCAAGATAAACGTTCCCAGGTTTGTTATACCGCTCTTTCAAATCCTGTTTCAGCAGTGTAAGCAAATCCGGATCACCTGATGCATCTTCCTGGGTAGGTACATTGACCGGTTTCGTGATGCCCAACAGATGATTGTCCTCAAACAGAATCGGAATATATCCCGTTGTTTGCGAATGTTCGGACATCATCAGGACTCCCAGCGGCCCAAGATGCCGCATGGCAGATCCAGACCACTACGGGTAATGGGAAGACCAATTTCACCTGCTGTAATTTGACCGCCGTATTGAGCAGACATCGTCATTGTCAACATGTTGCGCAGAACGGTAGACGAAATACCGGTTGTATAGGAATTGACCAGCATGAATAATGGGTTATCGGACAGAATTTCCATACAGGACTTAAGGAAAGGATAGAGGTTCTCTTCCAGCTTCCATGTCTCTCCGTTAGGGCCGCGACCATAGGAAGGCGGGTCCATAATAATCGCGTCATACCGATTGCCGCGACGTTGCTCGCGCTGTACGAATTTGAATACATCATCTGTAATAAAACGAACAGGGCGATCCGCGAGGCCGGATAATTGAACATTTTCTTTGGCCCACTGTACCATGCCTTTAGCCGCATCCACGTGCACAACTGAAGCTCCGGCATAAGCAGCAGCAACGGTTGCACCGCCTGTATATGCAAACAGGTTCAATACAGAGATGGGACGGCCTGCCCCAGCAATTTTATCCATCATCCAGCTCCAGTTGGCTGCTTGTTCAGGGAACAGACCGGTATGCTTGAAGCTGGTTGGTTTAATATGAAATTTCAGGTTTTCGTATCCGATGGTCCAGCGTTCCGGGATCGGTTTTTTCATGTCCCAGCTGCCGCCGCCCGAAGAACTACGGTGATAATGGCCGTGAACCTGGCGCCATTCATTGGTTTCTTTTTCAAGGGGCCAAATGATCTGTGGATCGGGTCTGCGCAAAATCACATCGCCCCAACGCTCCAGCTTTTCGCCGCCTCCTGTATCGATTACTTCATAGTCCTTCCAGTTCTTTGCTACGTACATAATGATTTATCCATCCTTCAAAAGTCATTTGGATACTATTGTACAACAAAAAAGGGCCTGTACGCCAGTTGTGGTGGGCGCCTGAAAGGGTGAAGTGCTTTTCGTGGTGTTGAATTTGGTTCATCACCATATACTGAAATGGAATGCAAGTGAAAATTTAATTTGACAATGATAATCATTATCACATATGATTTTGATAAATTCAAATGTTACTTCTTCAGAAACAGTATGACATGATCAATAAAAAGTGAGGGAAAAATAGATGGCTAAATTGTTAGTGGCTTATGCAAGTATGACAGGAAATACGGAAGAGATTGCGGAACTGATCGTCGAAGGAATTAAACAGGGTGGGCATGAAGTGGATCTCAAGTCCGTAACGGATTGCAATGCATCTGATGTGCTTGATTATGACGGGTTTCTCATTGGAGTATACACGTGGGGAGACGGTGAACTGCCGGATGAATTCCTCGATTTTTACGAAGAGCTGGAAGAGCTTGATCTAAGTGGCAAACGGGCAGCGGTGTTCGGAAGTGGGGATACTTCTTACGAGCAGTACTGCGGGGCCGTTGATCTCGCGGCTGCGAAACTGGTCGAACGTGGGGCGGAGGTATCTCCAGAGATGCTGAAGATTGAATACAGTCCGATGGAGCAGGAGAAGGATACATGCCGTGACTTTGGCAAACGTTTTGCTGCTGCCGGATTACAGGTGTCCTAACCACTCATGTTAAGACATAATGTTCAGGAAGCTCTGCAGTCGGGAATGTCAGATACCCCGATGCGGCTGCTTGAAGATTACAGATTGGAAGAGATGCTGCGCAGCCCGCATCGGTTCATCCGCCCGGAATCCGAGGCTGAACAGCGCTCTTCGCTGCAATGGAGACAACGTGTACAATATGCAGTCAGCCATGCAGTTAATGCTTTTTACAGTTTGGACCCGGAAGTGCGCAAAGAGGTGCCTGTACAGTATTTACTCGAAAAGTGGTGGCCTAGAAAGGCAACCGGTTTCGAATCAGTACTTCATTATTGGGATGTAAAAAATAAAATTACGGATGAATTATCCCTTGCGATTGCCATGAACGATGATCTGAAGCATCCGACCATTTTGTTTGAACAATGGCGAACGGAGCTTCCTACCTTGTCGATGCATCTGTCCATGATCTTCCAGGCGGCCTGGCAGCCTGAGGGCTGGGATTCGCTGCTCATCCAAAAATATATGGTTGTCCATGATCCAAATGTCGTTGAGGCGTTCCAGCATCTGGTGAGCGCGTTCTGCTGGGAAGCATTTGGCAAGCTACCAGGCATGATCGAAATCTATTGTTTGCTTGAAGGTCGTAAGATTCGATATATCCCAGGACGTCAATCACTTGTCCGTTCGATGGATTATATTCGACTGATTCGTGATAGCATTCCGAGCGAGGAGAAGGTGGAATCTGACCAATTTACGGTTCGGGACAAAGCCAGAGTGCATGAAGAGGTCGATCGGTGGAGAAGTGAGAATGAACCGAAAAAAAACTGGTTGATGTGAAGAATGATAAGGGATGTTGTGAACTATCGTGCAGATTGAGGAGGGATAAGCCATGTCTACCGGTTTGAGACAAAATGCAGCAAGCGGCAAGAAACGTACGGGAACTTGTGAATTCAGCCCGTTGCCTGTGCCACAGTCGGTTATAAGACGGTTGCTGGATGAAGCAGATCCATCTTTATATGTGATGAGCTCAGAGCCTTGGCGGTTTATGTTGTTCGCTAGTGAAGGACGTCAACTGTATCTGGAGGCGGTCAGACAGAGTTACCCACCACATTTGGCAGATCGTTACGGGGACTGGGCTACATATCAATATACAGAAGCTATTCCGGCACATCTGGTTGTTGTCGCCCCTTCAAGTGTCAGGGAAGACCATTTATTGCCTGCAAAAGCATGGAGCAAACGTTTTTGCATCCTTGCAGCGGAACAAGGTTTGAATGCCGTCTGGAAGATCAATGATTATCAACAGCATCCTGTGTTTATGAATTTGATGGGTTTAACGCGTGAGGAAAAGGTATTGGGTGTATTCCACATCGGTTACGGAGACCAGTCTGCACTTCGGGACACCGACGCAGGCAGACCAGCCTCTGAACTGATGACGGTCTACGACCATCTGGTTTAGACGAGGGGATCATCCCTCATTCTTATTTGCCTGTCTTGCCGATAAAATTACGAACGAGCTGACGGTACGATTGATCTGTAGAACAGGCAGAGTACAGCCGATTTGACACGGTGATCGAGTTGCCAAAAAAGAACCGTTCGAACTGGGTCTGTCTGCCTCCGAATGATCCTGCTCCAAGCTCCCAGATCAGGCGAAACAATGCTGTGCGTTCCTGAGACACCATATCGGTTCCTCTCAGGTACGTATCTAGGTGCGGCGCGATATCGGATCGGAATTCTTCTTCCTGAGGCACCATAATTACGCCGCTGGAACCTAAGAGTTGCAAGATTTCAATCATCTCAGGATATAGCTTGGGGAACAAAAGGTTTGCTGCCATTAATGGTTTGGGGGCGGGTAATATAAATCCCCGTCCATCTGTTGTAGCACCGGCTTCAGCTGCCAGAGCCAGTGCTTTTAACGTTTCAAGGCCGGCGAGTACCCTGGCTGTTTTCTCTACCACATGCGTTTCGGCAGCCTGGTCGAGCGTATCCGCGAGTAACTGAATGGTGCCCAGGACAAATTCTGTTTTGGCAATGTATCGGCATATGACCTGATGTCCTGCGTGAATGTGAAAATGGCTTCCGCTAAAGAGGCGGCCGGACATTTCCTCATTACCGGCGAAGAATATCCGTTCATGAGGAACAAGCACATGATCAAAAATGACAATGTTGTCCATCTCTTCATACCTGGAACTAAGCGGATAGTTGAAGTTGGATTCGGCTGCGTAGGTATCTCGGCAGATCAGACTGATGCCGGGCAGGTCATTCGGAACAGCAAAGGCAAAAGCGAACGGATTTTCATCGTCGAACGGTGCCGGTGAAGGGGAAGGATACACCAGGATTTCGTCTGACGTGGCGGCCTGAGTGGCCATCATGAATGCACCATTGATGATCAGACCTTCTTCAGTGCGATCAACCACTTTGGCGGCAATGGCATCTTCGGTCGCGTCCAATATTCCCGACATTTTACTGGCATGAGGCTGGATAAAGGCATGGGAGAGGGTAATATCATTATCCCGGCAGTAGGCATAGTAGTTTTTCAAATTTTCGGCGTATTGTGGCGATACTTCTTCAAGAATTTCTGCTCCAGTATAAAAGGCCATAATTGCTGTGTTCATATAATCGGGTGATCGTCCCAGAAAACCATGGTGAGTCCCTGACCAAATGCTCATTGCTTCTCGACGTCTGCGCAAATCATCCACGCTGGTTGGAGGCAGAAAGGACATACCTACTGGTTTTCCATCAGCTGGGGATGCATAAGTCATCGTATCGATCAAATGCGGATCGGACTGAAGATCGTACAGCTTCGCTTGTGTCTGCATCAAACCTGCAAACGCAAAATGTTCAGAACGTTTTCCGGTAACAAGCTCCCCTTTGTACCAGCAGGGGACCGTCTGGGCATCGATACGTTCAATATACTGTTTGCCACTTTTTACGGGCATCGTTACTCACCTCTATGATCTATTCGTTCATGGGCAGTTTGACTGCTCTCGTAGTGTACGTGAATAGGCAGTCCAATGTGCATGAAGAGAGGGCAGTTCAGATTTTGCAGAAAAGAGCTTGATAATAATTATCATTCTTGTTACAATAGAAAAAGAAAAAAGGAACCGCGAAGGCTCCTTTAACTTGTATAACTTGAATGTTTATTTTACTTCAAAAGTTTTGCAATCCGTTTCAGCGGATTCACTTACTTTTTTGGAACTGTGACTCACGATGTAGATTGAAGATGCGTTGCATTTGTTCTCTTCAGCCCAGTGACGACAGGAGTTAACCTCGCATAATACGTCTTTTGCCATGATTGATAACCTCACTTTTATTGGATTACAGTCGTTGGTATAAAAGGACATCCGGAAATGGCAAGTTGCCGCTTGCAAATCTGGAAAAAATTTGTGCTCTCTCGAGTAAATAGAGGGCTTTTTTGCGTTATACACAACGATGCATATTTAGAATAGCAAATTTTACTACGGCTTGCAACAAATTGGACGGGACTCACGATAAATGATGGACAAGTCACATAAACTTTGCAAAGAGGCCGTATTATGTTATATTTTAATAGTAATAATTACGATTAAATTATCACATTATTAACTATGGATGAAAATGAATTGATAGTATTTAACTTGGATGATCCCTTGAGACAGAAGAAGGAGAACGATCAACGATGAGCAAAACCAATCACATAAACCGGATTCCCCGAGCGAAAGGCATCGATATGGCCGCTTTTTATTCACCGAAAGAGTGTGGCCGCAAGGCAAAGCATATTGTATTCTCTGCAGACAATGCACGGGTTGTGGAGGAGTTTATTACGATTCTCGGTATGAAAGAGCAGTTTGCAGAACATGATGTACCGATGCCGAACAAAATGGTGATGTTTGGTCCACCGGGCACAGGCAAAACCTTAACTGCTTTCCATCTGGCCCACCGACTTCAGCTTCCTCTGGTCCTTGTAAGGCTTGATGCCGTTATACACAGCCACCTTGGAGAGACGGGAAGCAATGTCCGTAAATTATTTGAATATGCACGGGCTAACCCCTGTGTGTTATTTCTAGATGAATTTGATGCCGTAGGTCGTACGCGTGAAAGTAATGATGAAGTTAAAGAAATGGCTCGTGTCGTCAATACATTGTTGCAGTGTCTTGATGAATTCGATGGAGACAGCATTCTGGTTACCGCTACGAATCTGGAGACGCAGCTGGATCATGCGATATGGCGGCGATTTGATACCAAAATGACCTATGGCATGCCGGATGAATCTAGCCGCAGATTATATATTAGCAAGCTGATGGGGCAGTTTGAGCAGGAGAGCCGACTGGAAGAATTCACGTGTGAACGCCTCGCAGGATGCAGTTATGCGGATGTAGAGCAGATTGTCTTAAAAGCTAAGCGGAAAGCCATTATTGCCAACAGCCCATTACATGAGCAATTCATTAATGACGCGTATGCAGAATATATGCCGCGGGTTCTGGCCACATAGCTTGTATATGAATATCAGCAACCACTGTCACATAACGAATAGCCCGGTTCCTGTGAAGGAATGCCGGGCTATTCGTTATTTCAGCAAGCTGCATAGGCCGTTGGGTCTTGTTCTTTGGCAGATGAAGAAAATTCTTTTATGACATGCATGCATTGATTTGATGCATTGAATTTAGGCGTTAGCCGTTGCGCGGTAAGATGGCTCTATCTCTGTTTTTTCAGGACCAGACCATCGTGGCAAAGTTAAGGTAAAAAGACTGCCTTCAGGACTGCTGGAGGTTAAGGATAGCTCCCCTCCCTGAGCACGAGCAAGCAAGCGGCTGTAGGTCAGTCCCAGACCCAGCCCACGGGTAAGGCGTTTTTTGATCTCGCCACGGTAAAAACGTTCGAAGATCTTGGGTTGATCTTCTTTGGTGATACCCGTACCGTTATCCTGCACATCAACAAACAAGTTGTCCGCCTCAGCGCGCAAACGGATATGAAAGATTGCAGCTTGGTCGGAAGCGGCTGCTTGCAGTCCGTTATTGAGCAGGTTGATAATAATCTGCTGAATGCGAAGGGCATCACCGATGGTATAGAGCGTACCCGAAGGTGTATGCAATTCAATCTCGGGAGACTTGTCCTCATAAGCAATTTTCCACTGATAGATAATCTCACCCACCAGCAAATTCAGATCTATGCGTTCCCGACGAACAGCAACACTTCCAGCGCTCATCGCATTGTAATCCAGCAGGTCAGCGACCATACGCTCCATACGTTCGGATTCTTTGAGTGCGATGTCCAGAAATTCCTTCGCTTCCTCCGGACTGACGATATCGTCCCGGACAGCCATCACCAGTCCTTTAATGGATGTTACCGGCGTTTTCAATTCATGAGTTACGCCAGCAAGTGACAGGGCACGCCATTCCTCCAATTGCTGCAAACGAATGGACATCTCGCGAAAAGATTCAACGAGTTCATTCATCTCCCGTTCCCGTGTGTTCAGATCCAAATTGACTTCATAGTTTCCGCTTCGAATCTGCTCTGCGGCATGGGCGACCTGACGAATAGGCCTGGAGAGCTTACGGGAGAGGAGGTAAATTGTAAACCAACCACACAGGATTAAGGCAACGAACAGGATGCACACCACCAGCATCGTTTCCGGATTGTATGCAATGGACTTTTTGGATTGCATGACCCACACTTTACCCAGCATCTGATCGTCACCTGTCACGTTAACCGTCACCCCGGCGAATTTTTTGTTTCTTGGTTCTCGTAGGTCGTCAGACAGCCGATTATATACATCCTGCTGCGTCATTTTCGGTTTGGAATAGATCAATTGATTATTGTTGTCGAGCACCATAATACAAAAGTAATTATCTGTATTGAAAAGCTCGGTACGCTTGTCCACGAGCTTGTCGAGATCGGGGGGAATATGCAGTTTGTTTTTCGCTCCCGTTACCTTTTCGGCGATTTCCAACCCTAGAAGCTGGGCTGTTTTGAGTCCTTTCTCAATGGAAGTGGTTCTGATCCAGTAGAGTGCCCCTGCAATAATAATGGTGAAACCGATGCAGAGAATTAAAAAATATCGAAGCGTCCAGTAGGATAGAATGGATATTTTACGTTTAGTTGTATTTCGTTTTAATTGGCGATCCAAAATTGATACCCCATTCCCCGTAAAGTCCGGATTTCTCCCGTTTCCGGCAGCCAGTGGGATAACGCCTGACGCAGCCGTTTGATCGACAGGTCCACAGCCCGGTCACTTCCGTCATAGTCCATGCCCCATACCTGTTCAATTAGATGTTCACGGGTAAAGGTGCGGTTGGGGTATTCCGATAGAAACAGAAGCAGGGACAAATCACGTGGTGTGAGTGCAACCTCGGCGCCGTTCAAAAGTACCTGTTTGGCAGCCAGATCAATGACCAGATTGCCAAAATAACGTTTGCCTTCACCTTCAGCTGTCCAGTGTGGATTGCGGCGAAGCACAGCATTGACCCTGGCGACCACTTCCTCGGGCACAAATGGTTTGCTCATATAATCGTCAGCACCGGCATTCAGCCCATTCAGGCGGTCCTGAATATCATCCAGTGCGGTTAACATGATGACGGGACAAGCACTTTTTTCGCGGATGATTCGCAGCAGATCCCAACCGTCCATTCCAGGCAGCATCACATCCAGCAAGACCAAGGAAGGCACATCCGAATCAAATAAAGTTAGGGCAGTGGGCCCATCCGCTGCCTGGCGAACGTCGAATCCCGCTTTTCGAAGATAGGCAGCCAGCACGCGGGCAATGGCTTGTTCATCTTCGACGATAAGTATGGATTTCAAAAAGGTGTCTCCTTTCACTTCAGAAGCTTGTGTACTGATTTTACATGAGCGGAAGCACAATGCCAATGAGGCAATTATTTTCAGAAAGAAATGCGTTATAAGTCATTTCTTGACGTCATCCTGACACATTGGGCTGTTAAGATGCTGATAAATAACCAACTTATACAGTTACCTATTGGAGGAAAATAGAGATGAATAAAAAAACAAAAACATGGATGATCTCAGGTGCGGCAGCAATCGTCATTCTGGGGGGCGGAGGGTACTATTTCGCGAACAGTTACCTGGGCAACAACGTTGAGATTGAACAGGTGCTTCCTGCCAGCACTGCAGCGTCCACAACGGAGGCCGGATCGGACAGTGGTACAAGCGTATCCAACGTTGCAGCGGGAGCAGAGCAATTGAATGGAGACTGGAGCATCAGCGAAGGTTCGAAAGTATATTTCTCGGTCACGACATCCCAGGAGACGGTCAATTTTGCGGACGAGCAGGTCAGTGGTAACCTGACCCTTAATGTTGACGATGCTTCCCAGATGAAAGCGAATGGACAGATCGAGATGAGTGACATTGATTCAGGCAATAGCCAGCGGGATGGACATGTAAAAGAAGCTGATTACTTCGATGTTTCCACCTATCCACAAGCTACATTTACGGCTACCTCATTTGAAGGTGTACCAACGGAGTGGCCGGCAGGACAGACTGTAGACTTTAAAATGAACGGCACCCTAACGGTAAAAGGGATTGAGAAAGAGGTCACGTTTGATGTAAAAGCTGCTTATGAAAATGACCAGGTGTTGTTGTCCGCCACAACGATGGTTACCTTTGAAGATTTTGGTATGGAGAATCCACATTCGGTGGTCCTGTCTACTGAAAATGACATTCAGGTCCAACTGGAGCTGAAGCTCAGCAAGTAAGCATTTGGGTATGTAAGGCTAAAATCTGTTCCAATCTGCCTAATCAGGCAGAGGGACAGATTTTTTTTGTTAGGAATGGGAATCGATCCACAGTGAGCAAGGAATTACCATTCGATCTGTTAAAATAACTGCTGTTTCCTTGGCATAATACCGTGTCCTCGTTTGTTATAAAGCGCTTACAATAATAATGGTTTACAACATGCATTGTTCAAGTTGAACCAAACACGATAAGGGGGAGATCAAGCGTGCACAAAAGATACATAAGCGGCTGTCTCGTATTACTGATGTTGTTCTGTGATTTGGGTTTGGCAGTTCGACCCGCAGCGGCAGCAGCGAAAGTAAACGTTGCGCTGAATAAGGCGGTTACGGTCAGCTCAGAGGATCTACAATGGGGGGGCAATAAAGAAAACGCGGTGGATGGTAAAGGAGATACAAAATGGAGTGCGAGCAGTCCTACTTCAGTAGATCATCCGCATTGGCTGACGGTAAACTTGGGAGCTTCATACAACCTTTCCGGTGTGGAACTAACGTGGAAGGATGCAAATGAGGTTGTGAAGTTTTTGGTTGAAGTGTCTGAGGACGGAAATACATGGACACCTGTGGCAGATCACTCTGCCAATGATAAAGCGGAATCACAGGTCAATCTGGATTTCGAAGCAGATGCGGTTCAGTATGTGAAGGTCACGATTCCTTATTATGCGGGTACCGACTGGTGGCCTGGCATTTCCGAGCTTCAAATCTGGGGGGAGGAAGAGGTGCGGAACCCGGCAGACATCGAGCATTATGATCAAGTCAACGTGTCTACTGTAAGTCGTACTGCTCCTGTTCTGCCAGAAAAAGTTACGGCACATTACAAGAACGGGAAATCGGGCCTAGTCCCGGTTGCATGGGAGGAAATTAATCCTTCACAATATGCATCAGCAGGCAGCTTTACTGTTACGGGTGACGTATATGGGGCTCCCATTCAACCTGAAGCTACCGTTACGGTAGAAGGATATCGCAGTGATTTTGTCAGAGGGGTGGATATTTCCACGTTAACAGCCATTGAGGATAATGGAGGTTATTATCTGGACAGTAATGGTGCAAAACGCGATCTGCTCGATATTCTCAAAGACCGTGGCGTGAACTATGTGCGGCTTCGGCTGTGGAATGATCCACAGAAATCCAATGGGTACAACGACAAGGAAGATGTGATTCGTCTAGCCCAGCGGGTAAAAGAGAAAGGTATGAAGGTCCTGCTCGACTTCCATTATTCCGATGAATGGGCGCATCCCGGTCAACAACTTCGTCCCAAGGCTTGGGAAAATCTCTCGTTCGAAGACTTGAAGACGGCGGTGTATGATTACACGCGTGAAGTGGTAAGCGAGATGAAGGATGCCGGCGCGATGCCCGACATGGTTCAGATTGGTAATGAAATCAACAGCGGTGTATTAAACGGGTTGAAGAGTGAAGTCAATTTTGATGAGAACGTAGCATTGCTTAAGCGTGGAGTGGACGGCGTTCGCGATGTCCCTGGTGGAGAGCAGGTTCAAATTATGATCCATTTGGCTGAAGGAGGCAAAGCAGATACCTTTGATTGGTATTTCGGCGAATTGGAGGAGAAGGGTCTGAAGTATGATATTATCGGGTTGTCCTATTATCCATTCTGGCACGGGACATTCGCAGATGTGCGCAAAACGATGAATGAAGTATCTGCGAAATATGGAAAAGAAGTCATTATTGCTGAGACGTCCTATCCATTCTCGTATAAAAACGGAGACGCTCACGGCAATATTATTGGCAATCCGGAAACGCTGAATGTCGGAGGGGCGACCTTCCCGGCAACCATACAGGGACAATATGATGCGATTGCAGGCATTATGGACATGATCTCACAAGTTCCAAATCAGAAGGGAGCGGGGTTCTTCTATTGGGAACCGGCATGGATTGCGGCCAATGTAGGCTGGATTGCTTCCGAGGGAGACGCATGGGAGAATCACGCCATGTTCGATTATGACGAATATCCGGCGAATGGCGGTTACTCGTATGAAGGGCGTGCCCTGCCATCGCTGGATGTGTACAAACGTGGTTTAGACATTTTGCCCGCAGATCGGAAAGATCTGTCGGCAGCCATTACACGTGCAAAGGCGCTGGTATCCAGTGATTTTACACCTGAAAGCTGGATCACACTCGCTCCAGCCATTGCAGCAGCCGAAAATACGTACAAATTGGCTTATACATCTGGTGGTGTAACCCAACAGGATACGGACGCTGCGACTGGCGCTCTTCATGAGGTTATGCAGCAGCTTGATGTTATAGCGGCGAATCGGAACGCTCTCGAGGCGATCATTGCCGAAGCCAAAACATATAAGCAAGCAGACTGGTCTGCTGCGACATGGGCTGTTCTGACCAAGGCTATTACTCGTGCAGATCAGATCATGGCAGATCCAAGAGCCACCCAGACCGAGGTGAATACGGCTGCAAAACAAGTAGAAGCAGCCATTTATGGTCTGTCCAATGTAGACAAAACCGAGCTGACACAGTTCATCGGTGAAACCCAGCAGCTGTCCGAATCGTCATATACACAGCGAAGCTGGGCAAACCTGAAAGCGGCATTGTTATCGGCAATCACGGTTAGAGACAAGCAGGATGCCATTCAATCCGAAGTGCAGGAGGCTCTGACAATACTTCAGAAAGCCCATAACAACCTTGTTTTGCTGGAGGCATTAACAACAGGTAAAACAGCTGCCGCATCAAGCAGTGCCGGTACTGGTGGTGGAAAAGACAACTCGCCTGGGGGAGCGATTGACAGTGACCCCACTACTTCATGGGGAACAGACCAAAGTGTGGGTAGCTGGTGGCAAGTGGATCTGGGGGCGACCGCTGTGATCCGTAAGCTGGAAATGTCCATGTGGAGTGGAGGCATTAAATACCAGATAGAAGTATCCAACGATAACAAGAACTTTGTCAAAGTCGTGGATACAACAAGTGATGTGGTTGTTTCCACCAGTCCGAGGCATATCCTGCCCGCAGGCACGGAGGCGCGTTATATTAAACTGACCATTACCGCTGGTTCTAAGTGGGTAGGGTTTATGGATTTTGAAGCTTATGGTATGTTCCCGGCGGACAAATCTGCGTTGGAGACTACCGTGAATTCTGCTGCGAAGCTGCATCAAAGTGATTACACGGTTGCAAGCTGGAATGGGTTTACACAGGCCCTGTCATTTGCTCGTGTGCTTATGGATGATGCAGAAGCCAGTGCACAGGAAATCAGTGCTGCGGATAACGCGTTGAAAGAGGCTGTTAGTCAGCTTGTAAGGCAAGCGTCGACCCCGGGTCAGCCGTCACAGCCCGGTCAACCTGCGCAGCCTTTCACGCCTGGATCATCGCAGAATTCCGGCAATCCTCCTGTTACGCCGCCTGTTGAATCCGGTAATCCGGGAGAAAGTGGTGTCATTACATTCAAAGGGAAAAGTACCGGAGCGAGCACCTATGTGATTCAACCTGATATGAAGCAGTTGTCTCAATCGATTGATGAAATGGGAGCAGGGAGCAAAAAGTTAACCTTGATTGGAGATGTTCCCAAGGATACAAAGGCTACGACCTTTCAGCTCAATGCAAATCAACTTCAGGAATGGGCACGTACTCAGGCTTTACAGTCGCTGGAGCTGATTATAAAACAGACATCTGTCCGCATCCCGTTAAGTTTATTGAAGGACGCTCGCAGTGAAGACGGAGATACACTGGATGTCATTCTGGCCGAAGACTCCACAGCGATTCTGTCTGAAGCGCCAAAGAAAGCCGTCGGTAACCGCAACGTGGTCCGTGTGGATTTGTTGTTGAACGGACAACCGTTAAAGTGGAAAGATAGATCCATTGAAATTGCGTTGTCGAATGTGCAACATTCAAATGCAGAAGACGTTGTGCTGGTCATCCAATCCCTTTTGCCAAATGGTGAAATGAAACCGGTAACCTTTGCTCAATATGATGAAATGACCCAAAGTCTGGCTTTCAAGCCGCTTGAATCAGGCCGTTTCGTGATTACTGAAGTGCAGGTGCCGCTGAATGATTTGCAATCCTACTCCTGGGCCATGAAAGAGGTTCGGAATCTGTATGGCAAAGGAATCATTTCAGGCATGACGGATACCCGATTCAGTCCGCAAGGTGAACTGACACGTGCACAATTTCTGCAAATGATCATGAAGGGTATTGGCGAATCACGTTTGCCGGATACATCCACTTCAGCTCCAATGGATGTGAAGAATGATCAGTGGTATTCAGATTCCGTACGTCTAGGTCTGGAGATGGGAATCGTGCAAGGCCGAGCAGACGGATCGTTTGCAGCCAATGAACGTATTACCCGCGAGGACATGGCGGTGATGTTAAACCGTGCGATACAGGTCATGAAGCAGAACACCAGTGCAGCCGTTGAATCAACAACTGCCAGCACCGCATTTAATGACAACGCAGATATCGCTGAATATGCAAAACAAGCGGTTGCAGCGATGCAGGAGCAAGGCCTGCTTAAGGGAATGGCAGATGGCTCATTTGCGCCTAAACTGCATGCCAATCGTGCACAGGGTGCAGTGGCTGTAGCCAGAATGATGGAGCAGATCTATAAATTCTAATTGTATATATGATATAGGGATCGGGTCTTTCTGGCTCGATCCCTATATTTATGGATTTAAAATGGTAGACAGGTAGTAATCAATTCTGCTATGATTCCAATGATAATGATAACCATTATCATAAAAAGCGTTGAATTATAGGGGGCATCATGTTTATGTTTAAATCCAAATCGATTCTTTCCATTTGCACATTATTCATTGTGTTTACGCTAGTTCTTGCGGGCTGCGGAAATGCAGGAAAGACAACGGATGAAACGGGGAGCGGCTCAGGACAGACGACTGAGAATCAGGAATCCACTGGAACCGATACAGCTCAGAATGAATCAGCGGAAAGTGAAACACGCGCATATGAGACGGATAAAGGGACGGTAACTATTCCTGCACATCCGAAACGCATCGTGACCGATTACTACGGGGGCGAAATTTTGTCTGTAGGCGGTAATCTGATTGGTGTGGAGCCAAGTGCCTTTGATAATCCGTTCATTAAGGACAAGCTGAAAGACACCACAGACGTGGGTTATCCGGTGAACGTGGAGAAGACGCTGGAATTACAGCCTGACTTGATCGTTGTCATGTATGATGATAATTACGAGGAACTGTCCAAAATTGCACCAACCGTGCATATCCCATATGGTACAGCGACAGATATCTACAAGACCGTGGAGCTGTTTGGTGATTTGATTGGTCAACCGGAGCAGGCGAAGGCGTTCATTGCCGATTATGAGAAAAAGGCGGCAGCAGGACGCGAGAAGCTGAAAGGCATCGTGGACGAAAATACGACCGTTGGATTATACGAGTTGACGGACAAAGGAGATCTGTGGATCTTTGGCGACAACGCAGGCCGGGGTGGACAAGTTGTATACAATGCTTTGAAGCTGAAAATGCCGAGCAAAGTGAGCAAAGACAATCAGACCGTGCAGCTATCGCTCGAAGTACTGCCTGAATACGCTACCGATTACATGTTCATGACGGTGTACGATCCTGAGAAAAAAGGCGAAGCACTGAAGGAATTCAAACAGTCCAAAGTATGGAACGGTCTGGATGCGGTGAAGAATCACCGATTCTTCGAGAATGATTTTGACACATTCTATCGATATGATCCAATCGCCATTACTGCCCAGATTGATTTGTTTGTTGATCTGATCTTGAAGAGCGCTGAACAAAACAAATAGGAGTACCAATGTTGATGACACCATCCGCAACGAGTGGATTAAATAGGGGATTTAATTTATTAATAGCCTCGTTATATTCATTTTGTGCATCGGTAATCGCCAGCTTTGAATAAACTTTTAACGACTTTCTGCTTTCATGACCAGAATAAGGTTGAATCAGCGCGTCATCAATGCTCTACTTTTTTAGCCAGGTTAATAGAAAGTGACGTAATTTATGTGGAGACAGGTTTTGAGATAATTTGGCTTTCTATGAATATTTGGCCAATATCTTGCGGATTTACCTGTCCGTGTACTTTTTCTTCCATGAGGACTCAAACAAACATGCTTCTTGCTTCTTTTTCATCGGATCTGCGTGCATGGGCAGTAGTTCTTTGGAAGTCTGAAAATGGAACTATGCGATCTTTGCTACCCATTCCTTTGTTGATTCGAATCTGGCAGTAAAGAAAATCGATGTCTGCCAGCTTGATGCTGGTTAACTCACTGACACCTGCATACATAAGGGTTTTCACGATCATCATGTCCTGAGCATTTTTTGTCCTTCCAAATCACTTCATATTATCCTTTAATTCTTCTTCTGTCAGCATGTAGGGTAGCTTCTTCTTTGATGATTTTGGAATCTCAATTTCAAGCTCGCTTCTTAATTGCTGAAACAAACTCTTTAAGTAAGCACAGTCCGGGTTCAGCGCGAAGATATTTCGCCAGTTCCCGGGCTTTCTTTTTTGCGGAAACGTTTTTCAATCACACCAGTTCACCTTCCAATGGAATTCTATCCTTCATGTCCAATCGGAATGTGCCATTTCGTTATGGGGTTTTGGTCCCTCGCCCCAAATTTCTTTGAATCGAAAGCGCATGAAGTTGTTACTTCGCCCCAAATTTCTGTATTCGTACTTTGAAAATAGCGTTCACCACTTTGGAAATCGTGTTGCGAAGGTTATCCTTATGAATGAATTTGCGCCGGATGTAAAGGAGATCTTTATAGCTTTCACACACGATCACTGCCGCTAACATGGTATAAACCAGTATTCGTTCCCCAACCATAAAGAGATAAGAGCAACCGCTTTTGCAGGGTATCTCGATCTAATATCTCTCGATGGAATCGTCTTGAACAATTCTGTAAACGAAATACGTAAATCAGTTTCCTTCAATATATCCAACAAGCTTGTCATTGGCCAGCGGCGTGCCGCAGTGCAGAAAGCATTAGACAATGCGGCCAAACTTCTCCTCAAGGATCACTTGGAGAGTTGTGTTGTGGACGCTGTACACCACGGAAATCAAGAAAAGGTACTGTCCGATCTAAATAAAGCATTAGAAAATTACATTCGATAGGAAGTGGTTGCTTTGGCAAATGATCTAACGATAGATGACACCACTAACCGGATGGTGTCATCTACGCTGGTACTACCCCAAGTTGATGACTGAAATTTTTTCTGGCGTCAGCTCGCATGGTTTTCTTGACAAACGGATCAGTGATCCATTATAATCGGATCACTGATCCAGATAAGGTATTCGGTTACTGGATCAGTAAAATCCATTAGGTACAGCAATCTGTGCAAATGGGCCAGAGAAGCTGTCCAACACAACGAAAGGGTGTAAATTCATGAGAAAGCTTGAAGGTAAGGTTGCAGTCATCACGGGGGGCGCTACCGGCATCGGCCTCGCCGCAGCAAAACGATTTATCGAGGAGGGCGCATTCGTCTTCATCTTCGGCCGCAGGCAGGAAGCGCTCGACTCCGCTGTGGCAGAACTTGGGCCCAATGCCCGCGCGGTGAAGGGCTCGGTCTCCGATCTGGCCGACCTCGACCGACTCTACGCGGCGGTGAAGTCCGAGCACGGAACTCTCGACATCGTCTTCGCCAATGCCGGGGCGGGAAGCCAGCTTCCGCTCGGCGAGATCACCGCTGAGCACATTGACGAAGTCTTCGACACCAATGTGAAGGGTTCTATCTTCACTGTCCAGAAGGCGCTGCCGCTGATGGGCCAGGGAGGTTCGATCATCCTAACGGGATCGAGCGCTGGAACCACGGGCGCCCCGGCAATGAGCGCCTACAGTGCGAGTAAGGCGGCAGTGCGCAACCTCGCGCGGACCTGGGCGGAGGACCTGAAGGGCACCGGCATTCGGGTAAACGTACTATCGCCCGGAGCGACAGCAACCGAGCTCGCGAAGGAATCGCTAGGCGAGGAGGGCCAAAAAGTCTTCGCTTCGATGACTCCGCTCCAGCGCATGGCTGATCCGGCGGAGATTGGCGCAGTGGCCGCCTTTCTCGCATCATCGGACAGCAGCTTCATGACCGCCAGCGAGGTCGCCGTCGACGGCGGTCTAGCACAAATCTGACACGCTACGCCCGACCGGACACTCCATTCGATATGCGGAGCCCGTAGGGCGTGTAAACCAAAGGAGAAGAATATATGAGTTACGCAATTATTGGATTCGGTAAGATCGGCCAGGCTCTTGCTAAGGCGTTTGCCCGAAGCGGCATTGAAGTATCCGTTGCAACCACTCGCGACCCGGAAAGCTTTGCATCCGCTGCGGCCGCGATTGGACCAGAGATCATTCCTAAAAAATTGGAAGACGCCGTCAAGGCGGACATCATCTTTCTAGCTGTCCGTTTCGAGTCGCACCCCGATGTCGCGAAGGCGCTCCCCAATTGGCAGGGGAAGACCATCGTCGATGTAACCAATGCCTACGGTGTGCCCCCTGAGGAACTGGGAGGCCAGCCTTCTTCCAAGTTCATCGCGCAGGCCTTCACTGGTGGACGATTGGTCAAGGGCTTCAACCATTTGGGGGCTGCCGTCCTTAACCAAGATCCGGCTGTTCATGGTGGCAGGAGAGTCGTGTTCCTGGCGAGCGACGATGAAGGCGCAGCAGCGGAGATTGGTGCGCTTGCGGAAAATCTCGGTTTCGCGCCGATCAGACTTGGCGGGCTTTCGGAAGGCGGACTGCTTGTGCAGGCTCGCGGAAATAGCTGGGGTCAACTGATCTTTAAGGATTTGTTCAAGCTCGACTGATGAATCGTGATCGCAAATTTCGATGCAATCTTGCCTCGTGGACAAGGGGTAGCCACAGTTTGATTGAAGTGAGGGCGACGCCGGTAGACAGACGATTGCCGATCATCTGGCGGAGGAAGATTGAATTTGATATAATGATTTCGATGGAATGTCCCAAAAACAAATCTTTTTGTGGTTTTTACAGATCAAGTTATAACTAGGCGTATGCCGAGAAAAGTCGCGTATTTTGAGTGGGGTGAAACATGATGCGAGCCGACGCCAGAAAAAATTACATTCATCTACTTGCAGTCGCGCGTGACGTCGTCGCCGAGCATGGTGTTGATGCGTCCATGCGAGATATCGCCCGCCGGGCCGACGTTGGGTTGGCCACATTGCTTCGTCATTTCCCGACGCGGGAAGCCTTGTTCGAAGCGTTGCTGCGTACGAATCTGGAGGCACTGACGCAGAAGGCAGGCGAACTGGAAACGTCGAAACCACCTGACGAAGCGCTCGTGTCCTGGGTTCGCGAACAGGTGGCTTTCGTCCAAAGCTATAGCGGCGTTGTCGCCTTGATGGCGAGCGCCCACGCGGACCCGGACTCCGCACTTTACGCTACATGCGTAGCGGTTCACTCAGCAGGCGAGAGACTATTGCTCCGAGCTCAGACCGAGGGAACGGCTCGCGCCGATATGAATGGGGACGACTTGTTCGCCCTGATATCGGCGCTCGGCTGGCTTGTCGGCCAACCTTCATTCACGCCGCGGACCGATCATCTCTTCAATGTTATCACGAGTGCCATCTATGCTACCGGAAAATAGCACCCTCCCTGGAGGCCTTAGAGTCTCTCATTGTCGAAATGAAAAGCAAATTCAAATCTGAATAATGTCCTGCAGTTTGGGGCATGCCTCTTTCAGATCGATGCATAAATAAAATCCCGCCAGTACTGGCGGGATTTTATTTTGCTAGGACGAAGCGCCATATTATTATTGCTGAAAATGAATCTTTACTTGCGTAATTTTCGGTTGCGTCTGCGATACTTTGTGTTTCGCTTTAAACTTCGCGGGGAGCTCGTAGGCTTGATCGAGTCATTTTATGCCTACCGAGCGAACCGGTTCGATTATATAGCTGCCTCTCGATTTATCCATAGAAAATGGACCTGCTTTAAGGCTTCGGCCTAAGGTAGGTCTTTTTTTTGATGTAAAAAGCAAAAAAAGTTGTTAATGTCATATTGACAATATCAAATACGTTTGTTATCATTTCGATAATATCATAATGACATTATTAAGAAATGGGGAATGAGCGATGTTTGGATTCCGATTCGTGAAGTTTCAACCCAGTGAGTACGTAATGAAAGTGAAGAATGGGCAGGTACAGCGTCAAGGTGTAGGTTTATCCTTTTATTATTATGAGCCGACGACTTCGGTGGTGGTGCTGCCTGTATCTTCGGTGGATGTTCCCTTTATGTTCGAAGAAATCACAGCCGATTATCAAACCGTGACAGTTCAGGGTCAACTGAGCTATCGTATCGTTGATTATATGAAAATCACCCAAAGCTTGAACTACACGTACAATTTGCGCAAAAACAGATATATCTCCGACGATCCTGGCAAGTTGGATCAGCGTGTGATTACGACCGCCAAAGTGCTGACCAAAAAACATCTGGAGCAAATGCCCCTGAAGGAAGCCATTCAATCGAGTGAACGGCTGGCCAGCAGCATGAAACGGGAAGTGGTGCAGAGTGAGGAACTGGAGAAATTGGGCGTAGAACTGATGAGTTTGTCCATTCTGGCTATTTTGCCCAATAAAGAGACGATGCGTGCACTGGAAGCACAAGCGCGGGAAGAGATTTTGCGTCAAGCCGACGAAGCGCTGTATGTACGTCGCAATGCATCCATTGAACAGGAGCGGAAAGTGAAGGAGAACGAGCTAAACACGGAAATTGCCGTGGAGACGAAGAAACAGCAGATTCGAGAAACGCAATTACATGCCGAGCGTTCGGTGAAACAGAAACAAAATGAGATGGAACAGGAACAGCTCCAATTCAATACCGCGATGGAGGAACGGAAGCAACAGCTCATTGAATTAACGATTGCCAATCAGAATGCCGAAGCTGATGCCAAAGCCTATGAAATTGCTGCCGTGATGAACTCGTTACAACAGGTGGAACCTAGCGTGCTGCAGGCAATGGCTAACATGGGTATGAACTCGGATAAACTGATTGCCCTTGCATTCCAGGAACTGGCTGAGAATGCCGGGAAAATTGGACAGCTTAACATTTCGCCGGATCTGCTGCAAGGATTGATGAATCCACCAACAAGAGAGCAGGGAGGTCGGGCACGATGAGACTTGGGAAGGCAAGCCAGACTGTAGCTGCACACACTGGGGGAGGAGAATCCATGACCGAATACAAGTTGATTCTGGTCAAACGCAGAACAAGGCTGGAAGAATTGGTGGTCCGCTATAATACGGTCCAACAAGCCCAATTCTACATTGAACGCTTGGGAGCAGACTTCAGTGATTACCTGGAGGAGGACAGACGTTATCATCATTCCGTGCAGCAGGCCCAGCAGCAGCTCAGCCAACTGGGCCGGGTTCAGACCATTGATCGGGAACATGTGCCCAATTTTATTTTTGGAGCACAGGACATTGTGGTAGTGATCGGACAGGACGGACTGGTTGCCAATACACTCAAGTATGTAACCGAGCAGCCGCTCATTGGTGTAAACCCTGATCCCATGCGTTGGGATGGGGTACTGCTACCATTTACGGTGGAGGATCTGAGCTTTATCATTCCTGATGTTATTCGTAAACGCCGCTCCCTGAAAGAAGTGACTCTGGCCAAAGTGGAGCTGAATGACGGGCAGTATCTGTATGGCGTCAATGATCTGTTCATTGGCCACAAGACGCATGTATCCGCTCGTTATGAAGTTCGTATGGGTTTATCGGTAGAACAACAATCCTCCAGCGGAGTGATTGTATCCACGGGAATGGGATCGACGGGCTGGTTCAAAAGTGTGCTGGCGGGTGCTGCTGGAGTCGTGGGCTCGGAAGCTTGGCAGCATATTCAATCGGGTGAAGCATTCACCCCCGATAGAGACAGCAGAAGCTCTCATTCAAACTCGAACCCTAGAGGGAAAGGTTATTCAGAAGCACATATCGCTGCGACTGCATCTGCACAGGGGAGCATGAGCGACATGAATCACTTTGGCTGGGATGCGCCTTATCTGTATTTTACTGTACGTGAACCCTTCCCTAGCCGGACGACTGCAGCCAATCTCGTGTTTGGACAGATTCATCCAAAACAGCCTTTGCAGATTGTCTCCCAGATGCCGGAGGACGGTGTTATTTTCAGTGACGGGGTAGAACAGGACTTTCTCGAATTTAATTCCGGAGTGGAGGCGACTATTGGCTTGGCAGAGAAACGTGGACGTTTGGTGGTCTGATCCTTTATTTCCAAACCGTTTCCGGCTAGAATGGTAAACTAGATGTAGAAGATATGTCGGGAACGGAAAGAAGGTTGACGATGCAATCCATATTGTTGGTTGAAGATGATGCGAAGCTCGCAGGAATGCTGGCGGCATATCTGATCCGAAATGGTTTTCAAGTGCAGATTGTGGCAGATTTCCGTCATGTACTGGATGAATTTGTTCAGATCGGCCCGGATTTAGTATTGATGGATGTGAATCTGCCTCAGTTTGATGGCTACTACTGGTGTAGACAGATCCGTTCGCATTCCATATGTCCCATTCTATTTATTTCGGCTCGTGACAGTGGCATGGATCAGGTTATGGCGCTGGAACATGGGGCGGATGATTATATTACGAAGCCTTTTCAATACGAGGTCGTTCTTGCTAAAGTCCGTAGTCACCTGCGTAGAGCATATGGGATGTATGCAGCTGCTCAACCAGAAATGAAAGTGAAAAATGGCCCCATGTTACTTTACCCCGAAAGATATGTACTGGAGTACGATGGTCGTTCCGTAGAGCTGACACAGAAGGAATCCGTATTGGTCGAAGCATTGATGACCAAGGCAGGCCGGGTCGTGGGCCGGGAACGTTTACTCGAACTGATGTGGGAAGATCAGCATTTTATTGATGATAATACGTTGAATGTGTACATTACACGTGTTCGCCGCAAGCTGAAGGATCTGGGAGCTGAAGAGGTTTTGGAAACTGTTCGCGGAGCGGGCTACTGGTTGCTTGATTTGGAGTCAACTGTCCAAGAGGAGCGACAATGAAACTGTTCTTAAGAGATCAGCTACCCCTCATCGGATTTTATTTGTTGCAAATGCTGCTTGTTCCATGTGTATATTGGCTTTCAGGTGAAGGGCGCCCCATGACGATTGTTCTTTACGGCATGTTGCTGAGTACAGTGGTATTGATCGTGTATCTGACCGTGCGTTATTTCCAGCTCCATCCATATTATCGTGTGCTACAACAGCCAAAACAGCTGGTAGACGAGCCTTACCAATCACTGGGCAGTGCCCCTTTGGCTGATTCATTACAGGAATTAATGCGTGAACTGGAGCGTAACCGTCAGGATGAGATGGGTCAATTGCGCAGTCATAATGAGCAGCAGATTGTCTTCATGAATCGTTGGGTCCATCAGATGAAGACACCACTGTCCATCATTCAGTTGACCCTGGATGATGTGGATGATGATAAAACTGCAGGTAGCATACAGGATGAGCTGGATAAAATGCGCAAAGGATTGGAAATGGTACTTCATTCTTCACGCCTGGAACAGTTCGAAGGGGATTTTCGCGTAGAGCTTCTGTCTCTACCCGAGGTGGTTCGAAGCAGCGTAGCTGAGAATCGACGTTTGTTTATTCGTAGAGGAATTACGCCGGATATCCGAATGGACAACGACCTTCAAGTCTATAGTGATTCCAAATGGCTGCGATTCATGTTTACCCAGATTTTAACGAATGCCGTTAATTACTCAGATAGCAAAGCAGGTAAAAAAGTCAACATTACCGCTTATATGAAGGAAGAACGAATCGTATTAGATATTCAGGATCAGGGTATCGGCATATCGTCTGAAGATATTCAACGTGTGTTTAATCCTTACTTCACCGGAGAACGGGGAAGACAGTATCATGAATCTACGGGCATGGGGCTGTATCTGGTCCGTGAGATCAGTGCACGTTTGGGTAACCAGATCGAATTGTTCTCCAAACCGGATGAAGGAACATTGGTCCGATTCAGCTGGATGAATCGGAAATAGAGGCGCTTTGCCTGTGGGCAAGGTGCTTTTTTATGGATGTAGGAGAAGGGGAACATAACCTTAAACGCTGTGTAAGGAAAGTTTAAGGTAAATCGATAGCAGGGTTGTAGGAGGTCGTTTAGGATAAGGATATGAAAACAAAGCATAGTTTAGTTGGAGGGGAAACACCTATGGAAATGTTGCAAGTTTCGGCACTAAACAAAGTGTATCAGGGTAAAGTGCAGACTCAAGCCCTTAGTGATATTCATCTGACCATCAAGCAGGGTGAATTTGTAGGGATTATGGGACCATCGGGCAGTGGGAAAACGACGTTGCTCAATATGGTCTCGACCATTGATGAGCCAAGTTCAGGCAAGGTGCTGATTAATGGCATGAATCCGTTTGATATGAAAAAGAAAGAACTCGCCATGTTCCGACGCCGGGAACTCGGGTTTGTATTTCAGGATTTTAATCTGCTCGATACCTTGACCGTTGCTGAAAATATAGTACTCCCGTTGACGCTGGACAAGGTCAAGCTGAAGGAAATGGAGAACAGGCTTGATCGGATTACGACTCAGCTTGGTATTGATCATATTTTGGATAAACGCGTCTATGAAATCTCGGGCGGACAGCGGCAGCGTACAGCCATTGCCAGGGCCATGATTAATATGCCATCTATTGTACTGGCCGATGAGCCGACTGGTGCATTGGACTCCACCTCATCTCAAGCGGTAATGGAGTCGCTTGAACAGATCAACCAGCAAGAGAAAACAACGATTATGCTGGTCACGCATGATCCACTTGCAGCAAGTTATTGCCATCGGATTGTGTTTATCAAAGATGGCAAGCTCGCAGCCGAAGTGCATCGTGGAGATCACCGCCAGACGTTCTTTCAACGGATTATTGATACATTATCCTTCTGGGGAGGGAATTCGCATGAGCTTTCCTCAGTTCGCCTTTAACAACATTCGTCGAAACGGGCGAGCGTACATCGCCTTTTTCCTGAGCAGTGCTTTTATGGTCATGATTTTCTTTGCGTATGCGATGTTTATCTATCACCCGTTTGTTGAGAAATTGCCGATTGGCAAAACCACGGCAGCGGGAATGCAGGTTGCCTCCGTCATCGTGTACGTATTCGCGATCTTCTTTGTTATGTATTCCATTAGTGCATTTCTGAAATCACGGAACAAGGAATTCGGTATTCTAACCATCTTGGGCGCGGAACCAGGACAGATTCGAAGGCTGGTCATTCTGGAAAATATGTTTATCGGATGTCTGTCCATTGTGGCTGGAATAGGTGGAGGCATGTTATTATCCAAGCTGTTCCTGATGTTAACTACCCGATTTATCGGTATGGAAGATCTGCCTTTTTATTTTCCTGTGAAGGCCATGTTGATTACGGTGATTGCATTTTTAGTACTGTTCTTTTGCATTTCCCTGTTTACATTGGTCTTTATCGGAAATAAGCGAGCATTGGAGCTGCTAACGGGCACGAGCAAACCCAAAAAGGAACCTAAAGCATCATGGATATTCTCTATTCTAGGGCTTGCGTTTCTGGCTACGGGATTCATTGCACTTTACGGCAGTTTGTCGAGTGAGAGTATTCTGATCGCTGCTGTGACAGGCATTGCAGGTACGTATTTTTTCTACTCGCAGCTATCCGTGCTGGCCATTCGTCTGTTGAAGCGTAATCGCAAACGGGTGTGGCATGGTACACGCTTGCTGTGGATTTCGGAGATGAGTTACAAAATAAAAGATAACGCACGCATGCTGTTTATGGTGACGGTGGTTATTGCGATTGCTTCCATGAGTGCAGTGGTCATTTTGTCGCTGGATCAACAGAATCGACAAGTATTTAGAGACAATCCTTTTCCGATTCGTTATAACGTGTACAGTGCATCGGAAGAGCCTAATATGGCACCCGTCAATGAGGTTCTTGATGCTGCCGGTCTTCAATATCAGGAGGCTTATCTGGAGTATTTTAGGACGAGTACGGATGACAGTGGCATCAGTGTGATGTCTCTAAGTGATTTTAACCAGTTCAACACAATCCAGAACAAACCCACCTATACGATCACATCCCATACCGGTATATTCATTGATTCCCGTGATGTGGAGAAGCCTCGAAATCAGGAAAGATTTCGTGCCTATGCCAAGGGGGATCAGTTAACGCTGGCTATGAATTCAGGGCCTGTTACACTCGATATTAAATATACTGAAAATGAACCGGAATTCAACGGGCTTCTGTATACATCAGCCCTAGTTATTGTAAGTGATGAAGAGTTTAAGGCTCTTGCCGGACAATTGGACAAAGATGCGGTCTCTGGTAAATATCTTTATCATATCCCTTCATGGGGGGGATCAGTGCCTGATCGGCAATCATCCGAAGCGATGGTGAGCGATCGGATGGCGGGCATGGATGAGATCATTAGAAATAGCTCTAATGATAAAGATTTTTCCGGCTTTTTCACGACCCGCTATGGAGACTTTGAAAACTTTAGACAGACGACGGCACTCTTTACCTTTTTGGGGATATTCATTGGACTGATCTTCTCGATCTCCTCAGCCAGCTTTCTCTATTTCAGACTGCACACGGATCTTGAAGCTGATGGTAAAATGGTACATTCTCTCTCGAAAATGGGGCTTAGCTTTCAAGAGATGAAACAATCATCGACGATCCAGATTGCGATTCTTTTTTTCTTCCCAATTCTGATCTCGATCATTGAAACCCTCGTTGTGGTGAAACCGTTCCTGAAGGAATTCGGTATCACGGAATATTCGGTGCCTGTGTTAACTGTGTTTGGCGCATTTCTACTGGCGCAGACCTTCTATTTCTTCATTATTCGTTCAAGATATATATCTTCACTACGCAAAATGATGGTTTAGAGGTAGTGGATTTATGGACTCAATATTGGAGAATTAAAACAGCGTCAGCCCAGGACGATAAAGTGATGTCCTGGGCTGACGCTGTTTGATTGATCTTTTATTAACTAATGAATCGATTCACAGCCATTTCGTATACTGATCTGCGAGTGTTTGTAACTCATTGTACAGCATACCGGCATGGTATCCGTCGCAAACGGCATGATGGAATTGGACCGTTAGTGGCAGCAGTATCTTTCTGTCAGACTGAACATATTTTCCTATTGTAAAAATGGGTAATAAATAGGCTCCTTCGTTATAGACGTTCAGATTGAAGCTGGAGAAGCTGACCCACGGAATACTAGATATGGGGAAGGTATTTGCTGGTTCATTTGGTTTCGCAAACAATTGTTTAACGTTTCCGTACTTCTCCAAATCATCAAGATATCGATTGTAGAATTCATTAAAATCTTCACTGTAAAACGTCCAGATACTTGAAAAAAGCTTATCATCATCATGGAAAATGGTAAAGCTTGGCGACATACTGTCCCAATAACCCAATCTGCCCTCGGAATCAAGAATGGTGCGATACTCCCTGTGGCGGTTTACCACCGTTGTTATCATGTGCATCAGGGCTGGATAAAGCTTAATTCCCTTATTCTTAAGTTCAGCAAGCAAGCGGGTAATGTCAATATTAGCCGTCATACTATAGGTGCATCTAACGTTGTTTATATAATGCTCGAAATAGGGCTTTCTGCTCCAGTTCTCTACGTCAATCCGATTGAAAATCATTCATTATAACCTCCTAAAAATAATATTGAATTCTTCATTTTAGGAGGTATGTTCGACTGATTTAACCATATCCTTATCACAATCCCAGGAGTTTATTTTTACTTCTGTATCGTATCACATCGAATCGCGTTCTTGTAGGTTTCTTGTGATAATCACCAACAGAGTTTCATATAATTTTAGATAGTATAACTGGGAAATGTTGATGGTTTGGATTCGGCCATTCGCCATACTCATTCCGGCCTATTTCATTTTACAGACGTATGGTGTGTTTCAAAAAGAGAAGGTACTCTCAGATTATGCCCTTGCTGTCAACGTGAATGGCAAATCCTATGAAGCCTGGCCGCTCATCAACAGTTTTGCTGCCATGGATAAGGAGGAAGACAACAGGCAGTTGTATTACCGTGTAGATATGAATCATATTCAATATCTTTTTCACATCGCTTATCAGGAGTTTGATGTTAAACCGAGTGAAGATAATCCCTATCTGGCGGGTACAGTGAGCTATCACTCCACAGAAAATGAATATGTAAAATCCGAAAAGCAATATACCAATGCCAAAGATTTTACAACGGTGTTGAATTTTTATAATAAGGACAAAGAGGTGATTTATACTTATCAAAATACTGGAAAAGGGGATGGACAGCTGGTACAATCCATCATTCATCAGGGGATGAGTCGTTCTAGCAATGGAGGCAGTGAAGCTGCTCGTGATCCTTATATCAACGTTACGGCTTTGTTCCATGATAAGTTAGACATCGATGTGAAGCTGGATGTGGATGAAGAACATAAAGTCGTAACCATTCGAATGAATAAAGCGGAGGCGAGATGATGAATTTATTTGGTGTACATAAAGGACCTACATATTTGGAAGGGTTGGTTCGTGAGATTTCGGATGTTCAGACTCATGAAGTCGAATGGAAAGGCAAGTTGCAAACGAGCGTTGGACATGACAAGTTCCATATCTTTTATTATGGTGACTTAACCGAAGATGATCTGATAACCTGGCATGATTCGACACCACTCATTGTATATGCAGAGCATACCGTAACAGGGGAACGTTACTTACTCATCGATTCAGCCAAACACGGTTATGATGCGATGTTGTGTGAGACATATCCAGAGGAAGACCTGAATAACAGGCCGCTACGTCCCTATCTGGACGTCGAAGGGGAAGACATATTTGAAGTACAACTATCTGCCTTTTACAACGTACCGTGGGATGATGAGTTCGGGGAAGATGTAGATGGAGACGGAACCTACGAATTAATTACGGGAGATCGCATGGATTTTGAGCAGGTGAAACGTGACGGCTATGATGCATTTGCCATTAGTATTGTAAACCGCAAGGGTGTACTAACCAAAATTGTGCAGGAAGAATTGGCTTAGCCTTAACCTGGTTGAATTGCTGAGCGGTTGAATGAACTGTCTTGATTGAACGAAACGATCGTAGGGAGATGTCGTGAATGTATATAGTAACTCGTGCGTTGAAGCCCGTACCGGCTAAGGAACTGGATCATTTTGAAGAACAACATTCCATCTCGTTACCTGCTTCATATCGCCAATGGCTGGAACAATACGGGGAAGGCACGTTTACGGGCTGGATGAATGTGCAGCGGCCGGATCAGGAGGTACTGAAACCTTTTGCTGAATATGATTTTTGGATGCACACGGAGGACACACCGATTACTCAGGATCAGCTTCAGGAGTGCATCAGTATCGGCAGTTCGGTGGATGGTGATTTCCTGGCGATTCATCCAGAGGTGAAGGGATTGTTATGGTTCCCGCGTCATGATGAGCATATTATTCTGTGGACGTGCTCAGAAGCTGATTTTGGAGAGACACTGGACCGGATCTATTGTGGATATTACCATCAGGATAAACCGCTGACCCCGGCATATTTTGAACCGTGGAACGAGCTGCGAAACCATACGTTCTACCACTTGGTTAACGTTGAACGTGAAGGCTCCATGAAAGAACTGGCCGATTTGTGTAAAAGTAAATTCAAATGGGATGCAGTGATGGAAAATGAGTACACATGTACACTTTTTAGGGTCTCCATGGGTGGATATTTACGTTTTAATTATGTGAACGGCAGGGAAATTGCGCTTTTCTATGAAGAGATGCACGGGATGGAAGGTGCAACGGATCATGATCTGGATCAATTTTTGCTGGCACATCACTGTACGGTTATGGACAGAGGCGGAGTGGAGGAATAACGATTGAGTTGGATAAACGAAGAAATTGCGGAAACATGGCGTAATGAAGGCAAGCGATACGCAAAAGATGTCAATGCATTTGTACGCAGAGGCATGGCAGGAGAGCAACTGGATGAATCGGAGCTCGCGGAGGATGCCAGAACTCAGATCAGTACTGAAGTCTGGAATATGGTGAAGCAAGCCAATCTTCAAAGGGATTTGGAACGGCTTCGACTTGAACTGCCTGCTGCAACCTGGCCAATGAATGAACATTTTCAATCTTCCATGCAGGCTGTACGGGTGGTTGGTTATCTGGATGCTGAAACGATTGTCTTCGCAACCGGCAACTTCACGGAGAATGGCTGTGTATATACGGCTGATCAAGATGGATGGCTGCCTTTCTCTCAGTATACCTTCGCAGGCTGTTCACCAAATGGTGGAAACTATGCGCTGGCTGGATCGGACGGTATTCGTATCATCAGACAACCAGATCGCCATCTGGAAGGACAAGAGCTTGTGGTGTATCGCTGGGAAGATATTCAATCCAGTATTCAGAAGGCTTTGCCGCGCATTGAATCCCTTGCTGACTGTGAGCATCCGGAACGCACACTGGAAGGACTTATTCCATTCAATGACGGGAAATCCGTTCTTATCTTCTCCAATTATGGAATTTACCTGGTAGAGCAAGATCAGGTATCCCTGCTGCACCCGGATCCTGCAGAGATCGAAGAATACGAGTTGGAAGATACACAGATTGATATGGGCCATGCAGCAGTCTCACGGGACGGTCGCTGGATTGCCTACGGCAGCCAGGTGAGCAATCATATGGTTCTGGATCGCAAACAAAATAAGACGTATTCCCTTTATCCTGAATCCAGCTATCCTCATTATGCGGTATTCACTGCAGACAGCTTAGAGGTGTGGTTTAATGCCTGTCACTTTTATAACGGTGCTACAATACAAGTTCAGCTGGAAACGATCGATGGTAATGAAAGTAAGGAAGATTGGCCTGTAATGGATGAGAATGCCCGTGTTTACGCTGCAGTGGAATTGGATGCAGGCATGGTGCTTGGCGACGCATACGGATATTTATATTGTGTGGATGGTAATGGGCAGGAAGTGTGGAGACATTTTGTAGGCAGCACCATCTATTCCTTGGCAAGCTCTCCTGACCAGTCCAAGCTTGCAGTGGGTACGTTCGGTGGCATGCTGCATATTCTTGATCTGCACTCTGATCAGATGGATGAGTATGGCATAGGCACAGGCACCCTCCGTGAAATTGAGCGCTACGTGTTATGGCGTGGAGAAGAACCTGTGCGCTGGTAAACCCAATAATTGAAAATGAAGACTGAAGAAAAAGTTGAAATAAGGAGGGATGCGTCATGACACCTGAGGCTAGTGCAAAATGGAATGAATTGTTCGATACGCTGAATGAGCTCCTGAACGAAAAAATCCAAGATGATGAAATTCGGCAGTTATACGAGGAATACCAGCATCGGGAGGGTGCTTCTGAGCAAAGTATAACCGCATTTGAAACGGAGTATGGCGTCAGGCTGCCGGAGGATTTTCGTGCCTTCTATAAGCGTAAGGACGGGAGTGGTTATGCATTTCATATCTTGTATCCGGGTGATGCGGAGGCAGAGGAATGTAATCCGTTTTATCTGATGTCATTGAAGGAAATTCGGGACACTAAACAATACTTCTGTGAAGTAGATGAGAAATTGGACGAGTATTATTCTGACGAAGAGATCAGCAAACTGGACCCGGAGATTAAGCCCTATTTATTCCATAAAGCGTGGATTCCTTTTGCAACAATGGCGGGAGGCTCCCTATATTTGATGATGGATTTTGATCCGGCTGAGAAAGGAACCTACGGACAAGTGATTATGTATGTGCATGATCCGGACTTTGTCTATTATGTATCTGAGACGTTTACAGACTTGCTGGAAGTGTCCAAACGTAATCTGAAGATTATGGATGAGATTGAGTATTGAGCGGGCAGAAATCCGTTCAAAAGAAGGACATCATTGGATGTTTTAAAAGAAAGTTGAACAAGGACAGGAGCTGCCGGTAGCAGCTCCTGCATTGCTATTTTTACCATTAGAAACGATGGCCGTGGAAACCTCCGCCAGGTCCACCGGGTCCTCCGCCATGTGGTCCTCCCGGATAACCGCCGTGCCATCCTGAGCCACCGATATGTCCGATGGGAATGGGCAGTGGAAGTGGAACGATGGGTGGATAGGGGTATGGATAAGGGTAGGGGTAGGGATAGGGATAGAGCGGCGGTGGATAATAAGGGTAAGGATAACCCGCAGTTGGCGGGATAGGAACTGAACCAGGTCCGTATGCCATGTTGCATGCCTCCAGTGTTTGATTGATGATATTAGCCTATGCTGCGATGCAATGGAGTGACACAGAGGGCGGGTCACGTAGCGAATGTTCCGCAAGGCTGGTGGCACTATGAACTTGCAACCGTAGATCAGACCCATCTGCTGGCTATCTTCGATGCCTCGGTTCCTGAAGCTATATTCGGCTCTGATATTTCACGACTGACACCTGCGAGTGTTCTGGCCCATACGTATTGTCTGGATGAGAATAAGGCACTTGAATGGGGTAAAACCCAGTACATTGTCACGAGTGAAAGTGTAGCAACTATACAAAAAAGAAGCATTCATAGGAACGCTTCTTTTTCTGTCCATTTTTTTCAAATTATGAAGTGTAATTTCGTCCCAAACCAAGTTCTGTCAATAACTGACGATAAGCGATAGAGGTACGGTCTGCGGGAATGTGCGCTTCTGCATGCAGATCCAGTGGCAAATCCTCTGGCTTTTGGGATTCCACCATTTCTCGATCTTCCTCAAATACTTGCAAGTTGAACTTGATTGTATCTTCAATTGGAGCATCCTTGTCAAAGTTACGGGTAATCGGACAGAACAACCGCGTAAAACGTGCTGAGATGGGAGAGGCACAGTTCAGAATGTTCAGCTTGTCGTTTTCCGGGAAGTGAACCGTAAGTGATGCGGCGAATGGGGGAAATACGCGGAATTCACGCAGCCAC
>Ga0153960_1000047_pt1 | contig 52509 bp, 45 predicted proteins | sample TSFL044MetaG_FD_102274 | JGI IMG/M metagenome (GOLD analysis project Ga0153960, IMG submission 102274) | Attine ant fungus gardens microbial communities from Florida, USA - TSFL044 MetaG | ecosystem: Host-associated > Fungi > Mycelium > Unclassified | place: USA: Florida, Withalacochee...
GTAGGAGGGCTAATCTATAATGAAGAAATATGCAGTACCACCTTTGCTGTTAATGATTGTTCTTATCGCTTTTCCACAAATCAGTGAGACCATCTACACTCCATCGCTGCCAGATATCGCAGCAGCACTTGGTGTATCCAATAGTTCCGTACAATTCACATTAAGCATCTATTTTATAGGATTTGCCTTGGGCGTCTTCTGCTGGGGCTGGTTGTCCGACTTGATTGGTCGCAGACCTGCAATGCTGGGCGGTCTCATCGTATATGGGATCGGAAGCTTGATGTGCTTTTATTCGGAATCGATTCATTTTCTTCTCGTCGGCCGTTTCGTACAGGCTTTCGGTGCCGCAACTGGCTCGATTATCACCCAAACCATGCTTCGCGAAAGTGTATCGGGAGATCGAAGACATGCGATGTTTGCCCAAATCTCTGCAGTCATTGCATTTACGCCAGCAGTTGGACCACTTATTGGTGGTTGGATTGATCAGGCCCTTGGTTTTAAATGGGTGTTCTTAGCGTTAGTACTGATGAGCGTTTTGTTGTTCATATACGCTTTTCTTAAACTGCCGGAGACAACGAACGTTTCTTTACGCTCCAAAGTGGCTATACTTCCGGTTATTAAAAAGATGCTCGCTATGCCGCGCGTAATCGTGTTTGGCGTATTGATCGGAGGTATTAACGGAGTTTTATTTAGTTATTATGCCGAAGCTCCCTTCATCTTCATAGAACACTTTGATCTGTCGCCTGGCGTGTATGGTTTTTTGGGAATAATTGTGGCCTTGGCATCGGTGGTCGGTGCAATGATCTCAAAACGATTATTGACCGTTTACACACCGGAAAAGATCATTCGTCTGGGTTGTCTGGTCATGGCAAGCAGTGCTCTGCTCCTAACCCTTGGAAGCAGCCTGTCTACGCTGCCCAATCTTCTGCAGATCATCTGTATGTTAACTGCCATGTTTGTTCTGTTGATTGGCGCAGGTATTGCTTTGCCCAATTGTCTAAGTCTTGCGCTTGTTCATTTTCAAGATGTAATTGGCACAGCAGGTGCTATATTCAGCTTAGGCTACTATTTGCTGGTAAGCCTGACGACTTGGGGAATGGGTGCTCTGCATAACGGTTCATTGCTGATGATGCCTTTATATTTTCTAATCATTAGCGGCGTAATGTGGTTGCTTGCCAAAAGATTTATTTCAGAAGAATAATCCATTAGAATAATTCATTTGGATAATTAATAATAAGAAGAAATGTCCCGGGGCACATTTCAAAAAAACAGAAGCAGTCCAGTATACTTTTATCGTATCTGGACTGCTTTTATTAATTTTATTGAACACCATGTTCTGAAAGCCAACCGGCTTATCGAACGTTTTTTAATGCTTTATATCCATATCTACAACCTTAACTTTGAAGATTCCTCGCATATACGGAAGCAGTGAAATTACACCCACCAAAGCCAATACAACCCCGACCCAGATCGGCGCAACCAGACCATAACCTGCACTAATGGCCAAACCTCCAACAGAAGACCCTACCACTACACCAAAGGTGACGATTGCGGTGTGAACGGTGTTCACCATCAGACCACTTCCTCCCGTACGTATCACTCGCGCGACCATAGGCGGGTTCATTGGAACCCCGGCCAACCCGATGATGATTACGGCAGGAATAACCACGGCAGCTGTATGTACACCAATAGCGAATGTCAGAAGACCAAACGTCAAGAGAACAAGCCCTATCGTTAGAATCAGCATAGTGTATTGGTCCGCCAGTCGACCAGTGATCAGATTACCAGCAACCGTAGCAGCTCCATACACAACAAACAATAGTGGCACCGCGGACGTTGAAAAGCCCGTCAGATCTGTAAAAATAGGAGCAAAATAGCTGAATGCTGCAAATGTGGCTCCTATAATAAGAAAACTTGTCAGGTAAGCCGCCCACAGCTTACGATTGCGAAAAGATTTCATTTCATGACGCAGACTGGTGGGCTCCGGTCTGGATAATACGGGGATCAACCGCAATGCGGTTACTCCTGACAGTAGAACAAGAATGGCGACCGCCCAAAAACTGAAACGCCAGCCATAAGCATCAGCTACCCACGTTGCAGCAGGTGTACCCAGAACCGTGGCGATCATAAGACCACCGAAGATTATCGACACCGCTCGTCCCCGCTGGTTTTCCTCCACGAGTGAAGCAGAGATCGAGATTGATACGCCAAAAGCAGCCGAGGAAGCAACGCCTGCAATGATGCGTGAGGCCATCATAACCTCATAGCTACCTGCGATCGCGCCAAGCAACTGTCCAGCGAGAAACAGTCCGGTTAGCATAATAAACGCTTTTTTCCTAGGCATATTCAGCAGAGCAGCGGTTAGTAAGGGTCCTCCCACGACCATCCCCGCTGAAAAGGCTGTTATCAAATATCCTACTTGCGAGACAGATACTCCAAATTCACCCGCAAGTGTATTCATCATTCCAGCTACCATAAATTCTGAGGTAGTCATGCAAAAAATAGCTAAGCTAAGCACATAGATTGCCAATGGCATCTTCATTTCCCCTTTTCATATGAGTTATAAAACCACAATATTGTAATGATCGGTACAAAACTAATGCAAAAAAAGTGCCGGATTACCCGGCTAGTAAATAGCTGCCAATGTACCTTCAACAATACTTTTTGCCAGATCACGGTTCTGTGAAGAACTGTTAAGCACGCGAAGTCCGTAATAGCTGCTTAGAAACAGGCTTGCCAGTTCTTTGGCTGGTCTCCCTGAAGTAATCTCTCCTGTCTGCGCACCCTGCTCCATCAGATCACAAAGTGCATCCTCCAAAAATCCGATATGACGTGTTACCACTTCCTCAACCATAGGATCAACCCGTGCCCGTTCCATTGCTGCATTAATTAGGAGACAGCCTCTTCGCCCTGATTCCGAAAAATCCTCCTGTACGCCCCACTCCAGCAGGCCGCGTAATCTTTCTTTCAACGGTAAGGAGCTCTGTAAAATCTCGCTTTGCTCCCGTATCCCTTCCTCATGATAACGCTGGAGTACCTTTTCATATAAATCATGTTTGCTGCCAAACGCATTATATAAACTGCCCTTCCCGAGACCGGTCTGTTTACATAAATCCTCAGTAGAGCATCCTTCGTATCCGTTCAACCAAAAGGCATCCATGGCCGCGTCAATTACAGCCGTATCCTTAAATTCTCGTGGTCTTCCACCTCTGGTCACCGTATTTCCTCCCTTCCCAACGAAATGATAAACCTTAGTATAGGTAATTTGTAACGTTCAGTCAAGAAGTTGTTTACAGCTCTATTGTTCTCTGTTACAGTGAAGATGTCATACCATATTAAATCGGGAAAGGAAGTCGGAATAAATGAAAATCGCAATTATTGGAACGGGAAATATCGGTGGTAATCTCACCCGTCGTCTCACCAAACTTGGTCATGATGTCTCGATTGCTAACTCACGTGGTCCTCATACCTTGACGGATCTGGCTGAAGAGACAGGCGCAAAACCACTTGAAGTAACGGAAGTCGCCCGTGGAGCCGAGCTGGTCATTGTAACAATTCCACAAAAGAATATTCCGGATCTCCCTGATGGTATCTTAGACCACATTGCACCTGGTGCTGCCATTATTGACACCGGGAATTATTACCCCCGTCAGCGTGACGGCTTGATTGCCGAGATCGAGGGTGGCTTACCTGAAAGCCGCTGGGTTGAGCAATACTTGAAGCATCCTGTCAACAAAGCCTTTAATGGGATTTCCGCTATTAATCTTCTTGAACGTGGACGGCCTGCCGGTTCACCCGATCGACTTGCTTTGCCGGTAGCTGGTGACGATCCCGACACAAAGAAAATTGTGCTTCAACTTATCGAGGAGTTAGGCTTTGACGCCATAGACGCCGGCGGATTGGACGAATCGTGGCGCCAACAACCGGGAACTCCCAGTTACCAGGAGCATGGAGCTGATAGTCTTCGGCGGGCTTTATCGAATGCTAGTCCTGTACGAAGCGATGACTTTAAAGCTTGAGCATTTGAAATCCCTAGACATTGAATACGTCATCATCCACCGTCCTTTCGGGCGGTTTTTTGATTGATTATATCTATTCCATGAAATACAACTGATGCTTCCTGCGGTACTCTCCAGGCGTGAGGGAAGTTTGACGCTTGAATAACCGTGTAAAATAGTTATGGTCCTGCAGTCCACACAACTCGCCGATACGCTTGAGCGGAAGCTCCGAATGTGCCAATAACCGCTTGGCCTTCTCCATTTGCAGGTGATGCCTGTATTGAAGCGGGCTCATTCCCGTATACTGCTTCAGGCAGCGGGCCAGGTAATCAAAATGATAAAGCAGATCACGCTCCATCTGTCCGGAATCAAACGGCTGCTCCAGGCGTTGACCAAGATATTTCGCTACCTTCTCGCTCAGAAAATAGGAACGAGCCTGCGGGCTGTTCTGTCTCATCCCTTTCTGTAATTGCAGAAGGAATTGGCCTAACAGAACATGAAGCTCGAAGGAACGCTGACGGGTAAGTACATGGTGCAGCTCAAGCATTTCTTTCATTAACGGCTCCAGGTTACGTAAATCCACCGCGGAGAATTTTGGAATTTCAATAACTCCAGGGGGAGCCTCAATATCCTGGTCTGTTTGCTGAAGCAAAGGCTGCTCCCAAGTCGTCTTTTCTTTCAAAATCATCTTTTGCACAGAGGGAAGCTGGAAATGAATCCAGTATACCTCTGTCTGCACATCCGTTGGTCTATAGCCACGGTGGTCTTTGCCAGGTTCAAGAACCAGCATCATCCCTTCCGCAATCTCGTAACGGAGACCATCTTCCTCCATGTATAACGCTCCTTTGGCGCAAATAATAAGATCAAATACATCAAAGCTACGCTGGGCATGCTGCATCCCCGGCTGCCATTCGGTGTGCCCAATGGCTGCTAACAGCGGAAACGGCGGAACTTGAAGTTCAAGTACAAGCATGAGATCCCTCCTTATTCAAAATGCAGAGAATGTGCTATATATAGTCGTAATTGTCGGCTGTTTCTAAGCTAATGATCGATTAGAGTGGTAGATATAATACGATTTTATCATTTAATGACCAGGGGGATGCAAGCATGAAATTTCGTCAAGTTCATCTCGACTTTCATACGTCAGAAGCTATTGAAGGCATTGGCCGTGATTTTTCGAAGCAGCAATTTCAGGAGATGCTCAAAACTGGGCATGTCGATTCCATCACCATATTCTCCAAGTGCCATCATGGCTGGGCCTATCATCCCACTACCGCCAATCAAATGCATCCACATCTGAATTTCGATCTTTTGGGTGCCCAGATTGAGGCTGCTCATGAGATAGGCGTGAAGACACCGGTCTATCTCTCCGCTGGCCTGGATGAGCGACTCGCCCGCAAACATCCACAATGGCTCATCCGCAATCAGCAGGAGCAGATCAGTTGGACTGCCGACTTCATGACGCCAGGATATCATCAATTTTGCATGAACACCCCTTATCTTGACGTTCTCACCCTCCAGGTCAAGGAAGTTGTAAAGAACTATGATGTGGACGGCATCTTCCTCGATATCGTTGGTGTTCGGGAATGTTATTGTCAATATTGTGTTGCCGAGATTCGCTCACAGGGCTCCGATCCACGAAACATTCAAGATATGAGGAAACTGTGGGAACAGACGTATGCTCGTTATGCTAAACGAATGAATGAGACGGTGCATGTAGTGAAACCCGGATTACCAGTGTTCCACAACAGTAGTCACGTCGACCGCGGGCGCAGGGATCTCGCCCATGTGAATACCCATTTAGAGTTGGAATCGCTACCAACCGGCGGCTGGGGGTACGACCACTTCCCGCTTTCTGCACGTTATGCGCAGACACTGGGCATGGATTTCCTCGGCATGACCGGAAAATTCCATACTTCCTGGGGCGAATTCGGCGGATACAAACATCCCAACGCGCTACGTTATGAAACTGCACTGAGCCTTGCGAACGGGGCACGCTGCTCCATTGGAGACCAGCTGCATCCGGGTGGTCAGATGGATCATGCCACGTATTCGTTGATTGGGGAAGCTTACCGTGAGGTAGAAGCAAAGGAAGAATGGTGTCGAGATACTACCGCTATTGCCGATATTGCGTTGCTGTCAGTGGAGGCAGCCTTATGGGAAACCGGAGGCGATCCTCATAACCAGCACATGCACCACCACGATACCGGCGCTGTAAGAGTTTTGCTGGAAGGCCACTTTCTCTTCGATGTGGTAGATCTGCAGGCTGATCTGTCCAAATATAAAGTTGTTATTTTGCCGGATGCCATTAGCATTACAGAGTTAATCAAAACCAAACTGACAACCTTTCTTGCCGGGGGCGGCAAAATTCTCGCCACTGGCCGTTCCGGACTCTCACCGGATGGAACGGGCTTTGAATTCGATTTGGGTGTAGAATATCAAGAGGTTTCCTCATTCCGTCCCTCCTATTTCCGGCCAAATTTCGAGCTTCCTTCGCTGCGTACAGCCTCTTTCGTCATGTACACCGAAGGACAGAACACGGTGCCAACGGCAGACGGCATCGTACTTGGCAGTAAGGAAAATTCATATTTTAACCGTGACTTGTTCACGTTCTGTTCTCACCAGCATACGCCTTCTGATCTGCAGGAATCGGGAACTGGCATGGCTGAAGGTCAGGATGGAATCTATATCGCATGGAATGTTTTTGAAGATTATGCGACGAAGGGGAGCTTGGCTGTCAAGGAAATCATCTGTTACGCGCTGGACCGTTTACTTAGTAACAACAAGTCACTAATGACCAATCTGCCTGCGCAAGGGGTTACCACGCTGCAGATGCAGCCGAACTCGAAGCGTTGGGTGAATCATCTGCTGTATGCCTCTCCAGTACGTAGAGGACAAGGGGTGGAAGTTATCGAGGATATCCCTCCACTTATCAATACAGAGGTGACGGTTGCGGCGCCTGAAAAAGTACAGTACGTGTATCTCGCTCCTCAGAACCTTAGACTCCCATTCAGTCAGGTGAACGGCGTTGTGGCCTACACAATACCGGAGTGGTCATGTCATCAAATGGTCGTGATTCAATTTTAGAAGTACATTCATGGAAGATTTAGCAGCAGATAAAAAAGAAGTCGCCATTAACATGGCGACTTCTTTTTTGGCGTTTTTCTCCGCCATATATACTAACCTTTAGATATTAATGATTACACGCAGGCTTTTAATTTGTTCAATCTCTGGGAAATATCACGAATCAGTGCATCCACATTTTCCCTCTGAGTTGCCCAGCTGGTACAAAAACGAACGACGCTGTGTGTATCGGACACCTTTTCCCAGAATGTGAACGAGAAACGGTTGCGTAAATCCTGAAGCAGGTCATCTGGCAGAATCGGAAATTGCTGATTGGTTGGTGAGTCATATAGGAAAGTAATACCTTGCTCCGCAAGCGAATCATGAATCAACATGGCCATGTCCACCGCGTGCTGGGAAATTTCAAGATACAGACCATCTTCAAACAGCGTTTCGAATTGAATCCCCAGCAATCTGCCTTTGGCAAGCAGACCACCTTTTTGTTTGATCATATAACGAAAATCCGGCTTGAGCTTGTCATTCAGAATGACTACCGCTTCTCCCATCAATGCTCCGATCTTGGTTCCGCCAATATAGAATACATCACATAGGCGAGCGAGGTCCGCGAGAGTCGTATCACAATTCCGGGAAGCAAGAGCATACCCAAGACGCGCCCCATCAATAAAGAACGGGAGACCACATTGTTGGCTCACATCAAACAATGCTTGCAGTTCTGCCTTGCTGTACATCGTACCGTTCTCAGTAGGCTGGGATATGTAAACCATTCCGGGCTGGACACAATGTTCAGGTGCTGCATCATTCCAATGGGCATCATAGACGGCTTTGACCTGATCTGACGTGATCTTCCCATCTTCGCTTGGTACCGTAATCACTTTGTGACCTGTGGCTTCGATCGCTCCCGTCTCATGGACCGCGATGTGGCCCGAAGTCGCTGCAATCACGCCTTGGTACGGACGCAAAATGGAGGCAATAACCGTTGTATTGGTCTGTGTACCACCAACCAAAAAATGCACATCCGCCTGTTCATTTTCACAAGCTTGTCGAATGAGACTTCTTGCCCGATCACAATGGGCATCTTTACCGTAACCGCTCGTTTGTTCCATGTTCGTTGAAATCAGTCTTTGCAAAATGCGCTCATGCGCGCCTTCGTTGTAATCACATTCGAATCGTATCATCGTCTTGTCTCTCCTGCTCTTTTGTTCAACTTATCCTGAATATTCATCATGGAAGCGTAAACTTCTCTGATCTCTTCCTCATCCAAACCTTGCATTAACTTCACAATCTGCTGATCTGAACGTTCATTCAACTCACCGTAAAGCTCCTGCCCTTTTTCAGTCAGACGAATCAAACTAACCCGGCTGTCAGCAGCTGAATTTACTTTCATCAGCAGCCCTTCTCTGGTCAGTTTACTTACAATCCGGCTCATGTAGCTGCGATCAATGGTCAGTGTATCCACCAGATTGTTCGCAATGCTCTCCCCTTGAATGCCAATTTCAATAATGACCCTTGCTTCGGCGAAGGAGTATCCCGTTCCCAGGATATGTTTATCGAGTACACCGAGTATATTGGTATAAAAACGGTTAAAACGCCGCATTTCAGTCAACATATCTGCATTTATTTGCTGAGAGTCGATGTCAAACCCTCCCTTTTAGTGGACATTGTCAACATTATACTAATCAGTTTAGTGGACGTTGTCAACAATATAATATCATATCGATATAATATCAATGAAATTTAATCTTTAAATGAATGCCGCTTTATTGAAAAACAAAAAAACAAACCGCGCAAATGCACGGTTTGTTTTTTGGCTATCAGGAATGGCTGTATTGCACCTGGTGAAGCCTGCTGTATATGCCTCCGGCAGCGACCAGCTCTTCATGGTTACCCTGTTCTGCAATGCCATCAGCGTTGACTACAAGGATGCGATCTGCATTCTTGATCGTTGTCAGTCGGTGTGCAATAACAAGTGTTGTTCTGCCCACTGACAGTTCCGCCAAGGACTTCTGGATTAATGCTTCGGTTTCGGTATCCAGAGCGGACGTTGCTTCGTCCAGGATGAGAATCGGTGGATTTTTCAGGAACATCCGAGCAATGGACAAGCGCTGTTTCTGACCTCCGGAAAGTTTGACACCACGCTCACCGATGATTGTATCGATCCCTTCTGGCAAAGTAAGAAGCAACTCTTCCAAAGATGCACGACGGGCTGCATCCCAGATTTGCTCGTCTGTTGCCGTTAAATCGCCATAAGCGATATTCTCCTTAATTGTGCCTGAGAAGAGAAATACATCCTGTTGAACAATACCGATATGTCTGCGCAATGATTCCAGCTGAACCTCACGAATATCAACTCCATCAACGGTGATCCGACCTTCCTCTACTTCATAGAATCGTGGAAGCAGACTGCAAATGGTCGTTTTACCTGCACCGGAAGGACCAACAAATGCAACGGTTTCGCCTGGATTGATGGACAAACTGATATTATTCAGAATACGTCGATTTTCCTCATAACCGAATGAGACATTTTCGAAGCGAATATCTCCACGGACGCTTTTTAGCTCAACGGCATTTTTCGCATCAGCGATTTCCGGTTCAGTATCAATGATTTCCAGATAACGCTTGAATCCTGCAATGCCCTTAGGATAACTTTCGATTACGGCGTTAATTTTCTCAATAGGACGGAAGAAGATGTTGGATAACAGCAGGAATGCCATGAAATCACCCATATCAATTCTGCCATCGATAAAGAACCAGGCACCGCTAATCATAACGAACACAGTAACCAGACGCATCATCATGTAGCTGACCGATATACTCTTCGCCATCGTTTTGTAAGCAAGCAGCTTTGTTTTACGGAAGTTCTCGTTGTCTACGGAAAATAGTTTTTTCTCATGCTCTTCGTTAGCGAATGATTGAACGACACGAATTCCACCTACGTTGTCTTCAATACGGGAATTGAAATTCCCCACATCGCCGAAGAGGCGCCGATAGGTCTTCGTCATGCGCCCACCAAACACGATAATGACCCAGGCCATGATAGGAATAATGATAAAGGTAATCAGTGCAAGCTCTAAATTAATGTTCGCCATAAGCCAGAAAGATCCGATTAATGTCATCACTGCGATGAAAACGTCCTCCGGTCCATGGTGAGCCACCTCGCCAATATCGTTAAGGTCATTTGTAAGATGACCGATCAGATGACCCGTTTTACGATTATCGAAAAACCGGAAGGATAGCTTTTGCAAATGAGCAAACATCTTCGAACGCATGTTGGTCTCAATGTTAATGCCAAGCATATGTCCCCAGTAGGTCACGACATAATTCAAGACGGTATTCAGCGCATAGATCGACAGCAATACAATACATGCAAGGATAATGAGTGGCCAATCTTGACCCGGCAGCAACTCATTAATGAATTTGCTTACAGCAAGCGGAAATGCCAGCTCTAGTAAACCAGCTATTACTGCACAACCAAAATCAATTAAAAACAGTTTTTTGTAAGGACGATAATACGAGAAAAAACGACGAACCATTCTTATTCACTCTCCAGATCCTGATTAGGGCTTACTTCTTCATTTTGTAATTCAAAAAGTTGGATGTATTCATCAATGACCTGATCAATGGCTTTCAACTCACCACTGATCATCTGATGAATATTACGGAACTCCTCCTGACCAAGCTGTCTGGCCAACGTTGCTCTTCGATTCTGCATTTGTTCCAAAAAGACTAGAATTCTTCCACGACGAAACGTTTGTGCCCCATTACCCCGTTTTCCGTGATGCTCTCCATGCCCTCTCCCACGTCTTGAACGTTCACCTTGTTGCTCATCTTCCCCACGACCGCGTCTGGACCGCTCTCCATGGCGATCAGGTTGTTCGTTCACATTTATATGTCTTTCTCTCATTTGTGAAGCACCTCCATTTTCGTATACATCTGTATACAAATTGTTTATGTATACGATTGTATACGCAATGGATTTTTCTGTCAACCGTATTTTCCCATTTTATTCTGAGTCCATTCATATTCAGTTCACCGTCCTAGAGTACACTAACTTACGTACCACCACAGAGATCCCCATTCCACAGATAAGACAGGAGAAGATGAGATTGACACTGAAAAAACGAACTTCAATCACTGCGTTAACACCAGGGTTACGGCGGCGAGTGAAGTTCGTTTTCTCTTTTGTCGTCCTATTCACATCATCTCTTGAGTTTACATGTTTTTGGTTGATTAGAGTTCTTCCGGATCTATAAATTTCACCTCTGGATACTTGTCGCTCGGCCCCTGAATCAGAGTTCCGCCCGTTCCTTTCAATTGCTTATTAAAGAAATCGAGTACATATTGATTTACGATGCTTGATCCTCTTTTACCATTGATGTCTCCTGTGATCCCGGACAGTTTAACCAGCTCCGAATAGAATTGAAGATCCGTGAAATTGAAGTGCTGGGTTCCTTCTATATAAATCACATTTCCCCCATGTTCGATAACATTTTTCATAATGTGCAGCTCATCTGAAAGAAATTTATTTACTTCGTCATCCGAATTTCTATCATTTTCAAAATTGACCAACCAGTCTTTAAAACCTCCCGATCTGATGAACATAAACGGCTTGTTTATATCATCTCTATTTTCCACTTCATTCAGTGACCCATCCATATTAACCCCGGCCTTGATTCGAGGATCCAAATACGTTGCATTAAACGCCGTTGCACCCCCAAAAGAATGCCCCATCGCTCCTATGTTATTTAAATCCATTTTCCCTTTGAATTGACTTTCAATTGCACCTGAATTCAGCTTTTCGATTTGATTGATTACAAATTCCACGTCTTTTGTCCATATATCCCCAATTTCTCTGCGGTCATCTATGGTTGTCATCTTTGTTGTATAGCCCGTTACACGGCCATCCGGAAAAAGGGTCGCAAAGGTGCTGTACGTATGATCGATTGTCGCTACGATAAACCCATGACTGGCCAGATTCTCCGCCTGTGATGCTTGTAGAACTCTACTGGTTCCCATACCATGAGATAGCAGTACCACGGGATAAGGACTTGCAGAAGGTAATATTTCTACATTTTCATAAGAGTTGGTTTGACTATACTTCCAGTAGTCGAGCACAAATTCGGGCAGTTTTAAAGAAGTAGAGAAGCTCTGAATATACGTTTTGAACATTTCTTTATCTTTTGGAAACAGCGTGTCACGCTTGTTGTTCTTCATGTTCTCCGTAGGATACCAGAATTGGACCATTAACTCCCTCTTGTCGCTCTGATCTTCAGTTAAGACTTCATCCCTATTCTGGTCCGTAAAATGAAAGGTTTGAGTACCCACTTTCTCTGGACCATCCGGCTTCGGCAAATGAAAGACAGGTAAGTATACAGACAAGGCAGTAGATATCACAAGTAAAATGACGATCAATGAAGATAAACTATATTTCAAGAACTTCCCTATTTTTAGATTCACCATCTTTTCGGAATGTCTGAATAAAACGATGAGTATGAACAGCGCCGTCATGATATATACCAAAAGCAGCTGCCATCTGTATCCCTCAACAAACAATTGAACTAATAATATAACGCTGCTTCCTATACCCAAACCCAAGCCTGTTTTCTTTGAACTTCTTTTAATAAATAGTAGGTCTATGAGTAACGCGAAACAGGATAGAACTAAAAGTATTTCAAATAATCTCATGTTGAATTCCTCTCTCTTTCATCACGGACATCATCCGAATTGGATTTACTATGGAAAAACCGCCCCGCAGGACGGTTTTCATATTCGTTCATACACACCTGGTAAGTCAAAGAGTGTACGTTTACACCATATTTATTTCGCTTCGTTCATAAAAGCTCTAACGTCTTCAGCAATTTTTTTGAATTGAGTATGGTGTAAATAATGTGAACCATCCATTGTGATTACTTTCCCATGTACCGAATCTTTGATCTGCCCTTCATGCAGCGGTATCCATCCTTCTACACCTTCATTATTCGCTTGTACAAAGAGAAGAAGTGGAAGGTCTTTAGGGAAGGTTAACCCTTGGGCACCTTTAAAATTGGAATAAATATGTTCCATCTCGTTTAATGACGTGGGATTGTACATGTTTTTATTCGAGATCATTTTCATCTGCTCAACCGTCTGACCATCAAATGCAAGTCCCTCATAGGGGTCTGCACCCACTTTCATCATTAATCTTAAGAGACCTGTATTTCTGAGAAGAGCAAACGTTTTTAATGGGAACTTCGCATCTGTAATACTTGGTTGGGTGGAAACACTACTGTCAATACCGACGAAGGCAGTTACCTCATCCGGATATTTGTTCACATAATCAATGCCGTAAATGCCTGCAATAGAGTGACCCATGAGCATGTACTGATGAATATCAAGTTGCTGCAGAGCTTCATGAACTTCACTTACGATATTTTCTGTGGTTCTTTCTTTTTCTGTTCCATCACTTAATCCGTAACCGAAAGGTTCCACTGCCACAACTTTGTAATATGGAGAAAGCTCATCGATGAGCAGCTTAAAATCAAGCGCTGGTGTTGCTGTTCCAAAACCAGGCAGAAGCACAATCGTTTCCTTGCCTTCACCTTGGATCAACACATTCATATTTTTCCCGTCTACAGATACGTGCTGACCATAGGGCTCTATCTTTTTCGCCTCTGAATTCGTACTGACCACATTCGTGATATAAACAATGCCTAGAAACAGAATAATAGCAATTAGGATTGCTCCTAGTATTTTAAGTATAATGTTTCGTACTTTCCTGGCCCTTGATCCCTTCTTCGCTTTCTTTTCCTCTGGTTGTGTCACTCTCATCTTCTCCTGTCCTCATCTGTTTAATGGCTGTAACAAGCCGTTAATCAAGCCTAACCAACCAAGATGTCCTCATCATGACGACAATATGAACGGAGTATGAACTAACAAAAAAAAACCACGTTTCACATGCGCGGCAGCTTGCATGTGAAACGTGGCCTGATATGGTAGAGACAATCGGATGCATATTCTATACATCCACCTTATCCTGAATTTCTAACTATTCCGTTGGTGGAGTGATGGGCAACGTAACAATAAAGGTCGTTCCCTGACCAGGTTCACTTTCTACTCGGATGTCCCCTTGATGAAGCGATACAATCTGTTTAACGATGGCAAGTCCCATACCACTGCCGTCATACTTGCGACTGTGAGATCGATCCGACTTGAAAAATCGTTCGAATATGCGCTTCTGGTCTTCAAGAGGGATACCGATACCTGTGTCGGAGATTCGAATAATCACGTTCTTGATATCCTGCTTGGTGCTGACGTGAATTACGCCCCCATCCTTGGAAAATTTGATACCGTTGCTAAGAATATTCGTCCATACCTGGTTCAACTGGTCGTGATCAGCCAAGACTTTAACGGCTTGGAGATCCAGCTCAAAGTGAATGTTGCGAGCAGACCATTGCGGCTGTAGAGTGACAATGACCCGTCTGATCTGTTCATCCAGGCTAAGTGTACTAAGTCGCGGTTGCTGTGACTGTGATTCAAGCAAACTCAGCTTGAGCAGATTATCACTCATTTTGGACATCCGCTTCGCCTCGGCGATGATAATCTCAAGATATCGGCTTCGTTCTAGCTCTGAGAGATTTACTTGTTTCAATGCTTGAGCATAACCGGAGATTGAAGTCAGCGGAGATTGAACCTCGTGCGACACATTCGTTACGAATTCCCTGCGCATCTGCTCCAACTGCTGCAAATCATGCATCATTTCTTCGAAACTGCGCGCCAGTGTGCCCAGTTCTCCGGTTTGCTTGATATTCAGCTTGACGTTGAAATCTCCAGCAGCGATCCGCTTCGTTGCTTTTGTCAGTTTTTTGATCGGTCTAACCAAAAATATGGAAGCAATCAGAATGATAATACTTCCTACAATCAATGAACAGGTTGCAAAGATCGAAGCCCATTGGACGACAAACAAGGAGGAAGGTGGAGCGAGCGTCTCAAAAAACATGGCTTTCGCTCCCTTTTCCGTTTTCACCGGCAAACCTAAAAGAACTGTGGCAATACCGTTCGGATTGTCCTGGACCACGCCCCCATCTAACACTTTCTTTAGTTGCTCCTTCGTCACCGGGGCCGATTTATGTCCGTTAAGCTTTCCATAAGACTGGAACTGACCGGTTGCATCGTAAATTCGAATATGATATGAATTCAGTAGCTTCATTTCACTGACAAACGATTCAGCTTCACTTAATGGAAGGGTCTTGTAAATCTGCACGACATCCTGGCCGAAGTTACGTATGTTAATTTGAGCATTTTCATTCAATTGATCTTCGAATATCATCGTGGACATAAAAAAAGATATGACCGTGCCGGCGATAACGGAGACCAGAAATGTCAGGACCACACGAATATATAACGATCTAATCATTCGTAAACCTCAAGCCGGTACCCCAGACCTCGGACCGTTTCGATCCGAAAATCGGATGTCGTCGCGAACCGTTCACGCAGGCGTTTAATATGTACGTCTATTGTTCGATCATCACCAGCGTAATCAATGCCCCAGATTTGATCGATCAATTGCTCACGTGTATAAACTTGTCCGGGTGTTCCAGCAAGTTTATAGAGCAATTCGAACTCCTTCAGCGGCAACGTAAGCGACTCTGTTCCTCTCGTCACCTTATAAGTTTGTCGATCCAGGATGACGTTGCCGAAATGGATCGTCTGCGTGGAGCCGATTTTGTATCGTTTCAGTAATGCTCGGACGCGAGCCGTGAGCTCCAACGGATCAAACGGTTTCGTTAGATAATCATCGGTTCCCAGTTCGAATCCCTTCACCTTCTCCCAGGTCTCACCTCTCGCAGTCAGCATGAGCAACGGAAGATCAGGATTGGCTCTTCGCAGTTCTTTGCATAATGTCCAGCCATCCATGACAGGCATCATGATATCAAGCACAACAAGATCAACATGTGTTGAGCCGTAAACGGTCAGTGCCTCCTTGCCATCCGCAGCTTCAGCCGTTTCAAATCCGTCATTTCTCAAAAATAAACAGACGAGTTCACGAATGTTCGGATCATCGTCAGCAACCAGTATTGTAGGCATGTGTTTCCTCTTTTCCCGTTTCCAAGTCTTTTAGTCGTAATCATTATACTATTATTGAATTTGTAAAGAGCAAGAAGCACGTAAGAAATTTAATCACGCCATCCCCTCAGAATGTTCTGCATCCCTGCCTTGTTATGAAGAAACTGTTTCACACGAGAGCCGTTGGCGCCAGATGGATGAGGGAATCCCCATAAAATTTTCTCTTCAACTATCCGATGTTCATCAAACAATTGATGTAGTACAGCCTCCACCGACTTTCCTAATGGAATAATAAGAGGATGCTTTAACTGTTCCAATTCAGGCTGAAATGACTCAAGTACGGCTTGATACAAAAATGCATTTTGAGAAATGGAAGGCTGATGTCCATTGTAATTTTGCTTATTTACCAGGACTGGATATCGAATCAGAGAAGTTGTATGTAACAACGTACAATCTGCTTCAAATAGCTTTTGCACATGGGGCACTCTTACATATTCATGCAAACCTATTTCCTGAAGCATTTGAATCAAATTGCTACGCATGGAGCCGGCCATTCTTGCTGCTACTTTCGCATCTTTACAGGCTTGCTCATAGGATTTATGTGCTTTCAAAGCTTGAATAGTCGTTCTATAAGCAATCTCCATTTGCTGCCAGCCTGGTGTGATGCCCACAAGCATGACTTTTGCGGAAGGATTGATATATTCATTATGTGGAGAGTAGAACATCTCCACTTCTCCTGATGAGCTTAATTTCAAATCATTAATCAGCAGCTGTGCTTTGGAGTATTTAGGTTGTATCGGGAATGATTTCATCACGTTAATCAGATGTTGTTGGTGAGTGGAAGATATCAGCAGACTGCTCACTCCTTACGGCCTTATGTATTGGCTACCCTGCAGATTATCGCTTATATACCTCATTTTGTACAATAACAGCCGAATTAATTGGAATAAAAAGGGTAATTGACGGACAACGTCCATCGATTACCCTTTTTTTACTATGAATGGACAGGTAGCTGTACCGTAAATGTCGCGCCTTCTCCTGGTTCACTGAACACGGAGACGGTACCCTCATGCATCTCCACAATTTTATGCACGATGGAAAGACCTAGCCCACTGCCACCCAAGGCACGTGTCCGGGATTGATCCGCTTTGTAAAACCGTTCGAATATGCGAAGCTGATCCTGCTTGGTGATTCCAGGTCCACTGTCAGCGATACGTACACTGACCTTGCCATCACTTTGTGTAAGGAGAACATCAATTTTTCCGCCTTCTGGCGTGAACTTGATTGCATTATGAATCAGGTTGATCCACAACTGAATCATCAAGTCCTCATCAGCCAAGATTTCAACTTCTTCCAGATCTACGTTCATATCAATTTTTTTGTCATCCCACTGAGGTTCGCAAGCCAGAACCAAAGTCACCAGCTGCCGATCCAAGCGGTAAGATGTTTTATGTGATGCATGCTCGGATGAATCCAGAACGGCGAGCTTCATTAAATTATCACTGAGTCTGGACAAACGAACACATTCCTTCTCAATGATCGTCAGATACTTTTCCCGTTTCTCCTGGTCCATATCTTTATTTTTCAGCGCTCTGGCGAATCCGCTGATTGATGTGAGCGGCGATCCGATCTCATGTGATACATTCGAGATGAATTCCTGACGCAAATCTTCCATCACTTTGAGATTTGCCGCCATGTCATTGATGCTTTCAACCAACTGCACAAACGGGTGGGGATTTCTTTGTCTCCCGTTTCTATTAGCAAATTCCGCATCCAGATTTACACGAAAATCCCCCCGGGAAATGCTTTTCAATGCCTGAATCATCTCATTAAAAAATTCATACTGCCTGCCTTTAACCAGCGGACCGATCACTGTAATGCATAATCCAAAAAAAATGAACCCGAGCATGGCATTGATCAGAAAAGCAAGCAATTCATGCGGTTCCCACGGGATTAAGGGATACACATATCTCGTAAGGTAGAACGCTGCTGTCCAGCAGGAAAGCAGCGCTAGAGATACCAGAATAACGTTTCTGGCAATATGAAGAAATTCAGGCTCCTTCTTCTTCATTGCCTTACCTCCAGGCGATAGCCCAAACCTCGCATAGTACGAATGACGAAAGCATGCTCTTCCTCCGGAAACCGTTCACGAAGTCGCTTGATATGCACATCAATTGTCCTCTCGTCTCCTTCATAATCATAACCCCAGATCTTTTCGATTAACTGATCACGTGTAAAGGTCTTGCCAGGATAACTCGCAAGGGTAAATAGCAGTTCAAATTCCTTGCGTGGCAACACAATATCCTGATCACCCTTCTTGCACTCAAACATATCACCCCGCAGGACCAGTTCACCAAGAAGGATCACTTGTGAAGTCATAATCCGATATCGTTTCAATAAAGCCTTCACTCGTGCAACCAGTACCAGCGGATCAAAAGGCTTCACCAGATAATCATCCGTCCCAAGGCTAAATCCTTTAATAATCTGCGAGGTTTCCCCTTTGGCCGTTAACATCAGGAGCGGCAGATCCGTCTGCTGCCGCAACTGGCGGCACAGCTCCCATCCGTCCATGCCAGGCATCATAATATCGAGAACGACCAGGTCGACCTTAAGGTCAGCGAGTAATCGTAGTGCATCCAAACCGTCAACAGCCTCGATTACGTGTAAACCCTCCTGCTGTAAAAAATGTCCTACCAACTCTCGAATATGCGGGTCGTCATCAACGACCAATATGCTTGTCAAAGTGACCACCTCCATTTTTTTCAACCTTGCCTTATACTCCACATTCTGTCAAGAAGAAGACCTTATGCCATGAAGGCATAACGTCTCCTTCCTGACATGCAACACTTTTTAGCAAAATTGATGATTTCCAATTACGTTCTGCTTACGTTCTGCGCATATATGCCCGTACTGTCAATGGTGCAAAAATGGCTACAATAACCGCAGCTCCAGCAAGGCTGGTCACCAGATCTGTGCCCATTGTCCCTTGATTCGCCAATTCCCGTACAGCCGAGACCAAATGGGATATTGGATTGACATTAACTACCCACTGAAGCCAGTTCGGCATCGTATCTACCGGAACGAAGGCGTTCGAAGCAAAGGTGAGCGGAAACAGCACGAGCATGGAAATCCCTTGTACACTGGACGCTGTACGTGCTATAACACCGAGAAAAGCAAAAATCCAACTGATGGCCCAAGCGCACACAATAACCAGCAACCCTGCCATGGCGACATGACCCAATCCACCTGCAGGGCTATATCCCAATAAATAGCCGATTGTAAAGGTAAGGGACGTTGCAATGGTATATCGGATCGTGTCTGCCAGCAATGCTCCGGCCAGTGGCGCAATACGCGCTATAGGCAATGATTTGAATCGGTCAAATACCCCTTTATCCATATCCTCACGCAATTGCACACCCGTAACAACTGAGCTTGTAATTACCGTCTGCACAAGTATACCCGGAATAATGACCAACAAATATGCTTGAATATTTCCTGAGATCGCACCGCCAAAAATGTACGTAAACATCAATGTGAAAATGATCGGCTGGAGCGTCACATCGAATAATTGCTCTGGTGTACGTCTAACCTTCAAGATCCCGCGATAAGCCATCGTTAAGGAATTCCGGACGGTTTGCCCAAAGCTTGTGTATTTTCTCAGCTTTCGGCTTGGGTTTTGTTTCGCTATTGTACTGTTCATACTTGCAACTCCTCCACTGCTTTTGATTCTTGAGACGTATGGGACGCATTGCCACTCGCATCTTGGCCCGTAATGGTAAGAAACACTTCATCAAGTGTAGGTTTCTGGACACTCATCTCTGCCAGATCAATGCCTGCGGAACGAAAGGCAATCAGCAGATCTGCTGCAATATTCGCATTTGCCATCGGTGCAGTAATCTTCCCTGCTTCCGCCGATACGCTGGAATCTGTCCGAAGGATCTGCTCCACAATCTGACGGGCGTGTTCAATCTTCGTCGGTTCCTGGATACGCAGTTGAAGTGATGCAGTGCCAACTGAGGCTTTCAAATCATCTACCGTGCCTTCGGCAACGACATGGCCCTGATCGATTACGGCAACACGATCGGCCAGTTGATCCGCTTCATCAAGATATTGTGTGGTCAGAAGCACCGTTGAACCAGTCTTGACCAACTGGCGAATCGTATTCCACATCTGTGCACGTGTCCGTGGGTCAAGTCCAGTTGTCGGTTCATCCAGAAAGATCAGCGGCGGCTGAGCAATAAGACTTGCTGCCAGATCAAGACGGCGGCGCATGCCTCCCGAGAACCCTTTGATCGGACGTTTCGCTGCCTCCGTCAAGCCGAATTCTTCGAGCAGCTCGGCTGTTTTGCGCTTCGCTTCTGTGCGGCCAAGACCCAGGAGTCGTGAAAATATCATTAAATTTTCGTTGGCACTAAGTGACTCGTCAACCGATGCGTATTGTCCTGTAAGTCCAATCAGCTGGCGTACGATATGTGACTCCTTCACCACATCATGCCCAAATATTTTGGCTGACCCTCCATCGGGCCGAAGCAGCGTGCCCAGCATCCGAATAGTTGTTGTTTTCCCCGCTCCATTCGGACCCAGTACGCCGTAGATCGTGCCTGCCTTTACGTTCAAATTCACACCATCTACTGCACGCTTATCACCAAAGATTTTTACAAGGCCCTGTGCTTCAATGGCCCAATCTCCAAGTTCATTACCTGTTGTTCTTTGTTGTATGTTTGTCAATTGTGGTTCCTCCCATATCGTTTATAGGGGAAGAATATCGTACTTTTATGAACTGAATATGAATGGAATCAGAAAGTTTTCAATTTCAAATTACAAAACCCCGCCAAGGTCCAAATGGACACCGGCAGGGTTCGGATCGGATTTATCATTCTCTAATTTGCAGGTTTGATATCAAAGAAGTCCAGTTCCCCATATCCTTCACCTTTGGAGAAACGAATTTTGTTCACACCAGCCTTTAGCTGGACTCTTGCTGTAGACAACCCCCAATTCTCCCATCCCTTATTCGTGATGTAGAAAGGACTGGCTGTACCTCCATTCACACTCAGCAGCAGATTGGACCAATTTCCGCCTGCTGTGCCATTCGCCGTCCTTGCCAGGAGAATATATTGCCCTGCAGTTGCTGCATTGACGTTAAATTCTACATAGCTGTCCGCCGTATCAATATGACCAGCTTTCATGCCGCCTGAACCAGAAGGACTCTGGGATGCATAAGCGATCCCTCCAAAGGTTCCCTCTTCTCCTTCATATCGAACGATTGACTTTTCTCCCGAAGGCAGGGCAATAGGGGCGTTGGGATTCACCGGTGTACCCAAATTCGGTGTATTGTCGGCATTCCAGGTGAACTTCTGCAAGCGAATCTCACGATTCCATCCGGAATTATTGAATTTCGCTGTGTGATACATAATCCAGTCCTCAGTCCCGTCAGGCGATTTCGTAAAAGAATGATGACCAGGACCATACAAGCCGTTCCCCGATTGGAAGATAGGCTGACTGCGCTTGTTCCAGGATGCCGGATTCAGCAAATTGCTTGAGACGTTGGCGGTAATAAGCCCCAGACAATAATCATTGGTCCAACTACCACTTGCCGAGTAAACTAGACTGATAACTCCGTTTCGGACGATCACCTGCGGCCCTTCATTTACATTCGGGGAATGATTGGTTTCCCAGGTGTAGGTTGGTCGTGCAATTTCCACGCGATTTGAATCGATCGTCCAGGGATTACTCATATGGGCAATGTACAGATTCTGCCTTACATTCGCATCTCCTTCCCAGCCCGACCAGATAAAATAGAGCTGCCCGTTCACTTGCAATACCGTCCCGTCGATAGCCCACTTGTTGGTGGGGTCCGTAATCTGCCCTTTGTATTGCCAGGTTCCCTGTGTGGGGTCTGCTGACGTATTTTCCATGACATACATACGGTGATTGACGTTGTCTCCATCATCCTTAGCATAATAGATGTACCACGCACCGTTGATGTAATGAAGCTCTGGAGCCCAGATGCCGCAGCAGCCGGTATTCACCACTGTGGTTGGAGCCGCATCAATGGTTGTTAATTGAGCTGACTTCCAGATGGTAACGTTGCCACCTGTTGTTTTGGTGAAATAATAGAATCCGTCTGTGTGCTTGTAAACCCATGGATCTGCTCCATCCTGCATCACGACATTGTAGAAGTTATTCTGAACGGTCGCTGCATGCGTCGTCTGTCCCATTGAGAAAATAAGAAATGCACATAAGGCCAGCAACAATTTGTTCCTGTACTTCATTATTTTCATCTACAGTCACGCTCCCTATAGGATAATGAATCATGCGCGTATCTGTTCTGCTACGTTCAATCTTCGATGGCAGCCTTGCGGGAATTAATGCGACGAATCGTTTCCGGGTCGAATTTGGGACGGCGGTCATAAGTGTACAGTCCATTCACTTCCTGTTCCACATCATATAGCTGGGTATAACAAAACCCGAACATTTTCGGATGGTCCAGCAAGACGTTGGTTAACCCCTCATAACGTGCAATGAAAGCTTCTTCGGATTGCGGTCTGTCCCCGTAGCCCCAAGCTTTCTCATCTTGCTGATCCGGATTCCACCAGATACCGCCATACTCGCTAATAAAATAAGGCTGCCCTTCATACGTCTGCCGCTCCGGAAACGTATTGAACACTTCCCCGCCGCTTTTCATCGGTTCATATCTGGCCCGGAACGTTTCCGGGTTCTGATCATAGTCATGCAAATCGAAAATATCCGTCACCACATGAAAATTACCGCTGGTATCTATGACAGGACGTGTCGGGTCCATACGTTTGGTCATCTCATAGACAATGCGCAGCACATCGTTATCCTGCCGGGTTCCATCACGATCCCACGTTTCGTTGAACGGACACCAGCCGATAAGCGATGGATGATTGAAGTCACGTTCCATGCCTTCCATCCATTCCGGCAGGAACCGGGCAAGGCTTTCGGTCGTTGTAATATCCTGTCCCCAGTTGGCATGTTCGCCCCATACCAGGTAACCAAGCTGGTCAGCCCAATACAGGAAACGTGGCTCAAACATCTTTTCGTGCAATCTCGCGCCATTAAAGCCAAGCCCCATGGAGATCTCGATGTCCTTGCGCAGATCTTCGTCGCTAGGTGCCGTGTAGATGCCATCCGGGTAAAAGCCCTGATCCAGTACAAGCCGCTGAAAAACAGACTTCTCATTGATGCGAAATGCCATGCCATCCAGCCTTACCGTCCGCAGTCCGAAATACGAGCCAACCGTATCGATGGTCTGATCCTGCCCATGCAGCTTTAATTCCAGATCATACAATTTGGCATTCCCCGGCTCCCATAAATGGATTTCGGATAATGGGACGGTAAGCTTCACAACAGATCCATGAACAACCGCTGTTGCCGATCCAACATCCTTGCCGTCAAAGCGGGCAGTCGCAGCCAGCCTCCCTCCAGCAGCGTTACCGCATATTTTCACTTCCAGGTGCACACATGCATTATCCGGATCAGTCGCGACTTTCATGTCGGAGAGATACACCTCTGGCACTTGCTCCAGCCACACCGTTTGCCAAATGCCGGTCGTCCGCGTGTAATCGCAGCCATGCGAGTGGAATCGTTCGCTCTGTTTGCCTCGCGGCTGAAGTCCAGAACGAACATCGTCTTCCGCATAAACCGTAACTACATTCGTCCCTGACGAAACATGGGGTGTGATATCAAAATGGAATGACGAATAGCCTCCCCGATGTTTACCAACGGCTTTTCCGTTGACCCAGATCTCGGCTTCGTAATCCACAGCGCCAAAATGAAGCAAAATGCGTCCATTCATCCAGGTATCCGGGATAGAGAATTCCCGTTTGTACCATACTGCTGCCATAAAATCGGTATAGGCCACCCCGGACAGTTTACTCTCTGGACAGAACGGAACAGTGATTGTCCCAGAGAGATGATGTTCGGACTGTTCATAACCCCGTTCTTTTCCACTTTTGCCATGATCCATTTCGAATTGCCAAGTTCCGTTCAGATTGATCCACTGGTTACGCACCCACTGAGGGCGAGGATATTCCGGGCGTGGTGTCAATGTCATCTTGTCTTTATTCATACGTAAATCACTCCTATTAGCCTTTGATTGAACCGATTTATGATTTTCTGGATTTGAATCAAATTATAATTACACAATAATTAGATGTCAACGTTTTCAATTTATTTTCTTGTAATAAAATATGTCTGGTATTCTTGCTTACGTCCCCTTTAAACAGCATGAGAAAGTTAACTATTCACTGGCTCTCACCTTTAAAACGCTGTTTAAACGCGGTAAAATCCAGTTCAAACCCAAAAATAATTATTACTTTCTTCGTGTAATGAAAGCATTCGTTTTCACCAAATCATTTATCTACATCGCTATTAATTACAAAATAATTGTAACTATAGGCATACCATCCCCTATTCTCAAGTCCTATGTCTTACTCTCCGGATGGAACTTGGAGCGCATGATCATCGCTGAAAGGCACACCAAAATCAGGTGTTCCATCCCTGTTCCATTCAAATTTTTGAATGCGTGTTGCCCGTAACCCGGTGCCATGTGCATAATTTTCCAACCAGCTTGTGCTGGCCGAGAAAATCCAGAGAAATCCGTCCATTTCGATGCAGCGTAACCAGGCCTTCAGCCTGCGTACAGAAAATAGAGTGAGCACCATTTTCAGCACGGTACCATCCAGACCAGGGACAGGAATGTCCAGAGCCCCCTTCCATATCCACTCGCCATCCATGGGATTCGGGCTTTCATTCTCCAGCACACAAATCCGCCGTGAATCGTCCCCTCTCCCATCATTGGCGGTATAGTAGATGTACCATTTCCCATGCAAAAAATGGATTTCCGGTGCCCACAAATGATGGCTGTAACGCCCGCCAGGCTCCGGTGACCAGATCATTTTCCGAATCCCTTCGTCAATGTGAGATAGTCGGGTGGATTGAATAAGTCCAGGTAATTAGAACGTGTGCGCATAAAATAGTAATGACCATCGGAGTGCCTATCCAGATGAAACAAGTTCAGTTTAAAACGCTCGATACTCACGATAAATGAAGTACCGTTATTTGGCATATCTCGCATCCTTATCACCCGCATTCATCGTATACCTTACCTGCATAATAATGTTCTGTTCATGATCCCCGAACTCATTGCCGAACAGGTTCATGCCTCCCTGATGCCTGGCATCCGGATGGATTCCAATGCGTAATCTTAACTTGGGTTTATCCTCCAGATGAAGATCTGACAGGGACACATCCGAAATTTTCTCCTTGTCCAGCATGGTCTTGTTGCTGTCCACACGCCATTTTTTGAGAATGCCATATTGTGTGGAACCATCAGACCACCATGCCGGGTTGAGTTTACCACGGCGGTCACCCAAATCTCCGGGACTTGTCCACATCCCAATCTCTGTGCCATTTACCCAAACGGAAATATCCGAGGGCCAGTCATTGTTATAGGTGGCTACTTCAGAACAAATTTCCATGGACAATTCCAAAGATTCAATCGTCGCACCTTGCGGAATATCCATCGGAAGCAAATATTCCAGATAACCTTTTGCCAGCCAAATGATCTGAGCATCAATATGCTTGGGATGATAGAAACTTGCCGGATCGTCTTCCTTCAAAATCATGTCCTCCGTACTCGCCATGCCGCATGTTGGCACAACTTCACAGTCGCTGTAATGTCCTATCGGCATCTGTACTTCGTAGACATTCGTATCCCGTGCGGAAAAGGAACTCACCCGGTCCAGGGCAATATGGATATCATCATAATTGCGGCTGCAAACCTTCATGGCCCCGCGAGAGGCCGGGAGCATTTCCGTATGTATTAAATTCGCTGCCTCAAGCACTTTAATATGGTTGGCTACCGTTGACACGGGCAGGTTAAGTGCTTCGGCAATTTCGATAATGTTTAATTTGTTGGTATTTAAAAGCTGGAGAATGTCAATCCGTGAACGGGTCGACAGGGCATGAGTTACAGTTACCAGTTTTTCCGGGTCGTTAAAGCTGAGTTCCAGCACGTATTTGCTCTCCTTTGGAAAATATTAATTAAAATAATTCTACTGAATAAGAGGAATAAACACAATGTTGCCATGCTTAATCATGCTTGCGAAAGAAATCATTTGAGAACATTTTCCCACGTAATCTTTCCTATAGTAAAGGATCGAGTGCAACGTTTACAGCATCTTTGTATTACAGATCTGGTTGCACTAGAGTAACACATAGGTGTGGGTTCCAGATCCCGAATACCTTGAACGTTATAAAAGCCGTAGATCGGATGTGTTAAACATCCAATCACGGCTTTTTAGACAGTAAGATATTAATTACTTTCTCCTAATGCCCTATCTTCACAGGCAAGTACGTCAGAGATTGGCCTGGGGCTGAGACAGTAAGGTTGTTTTCCAACTCAAATGATTCAACCGATTCGATAAAAGGCACCCTTTCTACAAATGCAGTCAAAGCAACACTCAATTCCATTCTCGCCAGTGGAGCACCCAGACAGAAATGTGGACCATTGCCAAAGGTAAGGTGTTTTTTGTTATTGGGACGGTGAATGTCCAGGTCAAACGGATTTTCAAATACTTTTTCATCCATATTCGCCGCACTCATCCAGGAGATAACGACATCCCCTTTTTTCAATTCTACACCCAAGAGATTATTATCCTTCTTAACGGTCCGGTGTCGCTTAGCGTTATGGAAGCGATAACGAAGCATCTCTTCCACGGCAAGTGGGATCAACTCAGGTTTCTCTCGTAATTGAACGTACAAGTTGGGGTCATCATAGAGAAAAGAATAAAATGTACTGGAAACCATGTGACTGGTGGTTTCGATACCAGCCCCTAGCAAAAGCATTGTGGTTCGAACAACCTCGTCATCGGAAAACTTCTCTCCGTCTACATCCACTTTTAACAGATCTGTAATGATATCGTCGCCAGGCTGAGTTCGTTTCTGAACGACAATGGGATAAAGGAACTGGTAATACTCCTGTGCTGCGACCTGCTTTTTCAGTTCCATTTCCTCTGCATTTTCTCTATTGGCGGGTTGAAACAGAATATCTACCCAGCTTTTGAAGCGGTGGCTGTCCGTAAGTGGTATGCCCAGCAAATCAGCCATAACCATGGAAGGCAATGGTGCTGCCAGTGCTTGCACGATGTCGATCGTTGTATTGAGTTCAATATCCTCCACCAGCTGCTTCGCAATATTCCGAATCCGCGGCTCCCAGTTTTTTAGACTGCGGGGTGTAAAAGCAGCAGAGAGCAACGAACGGCTTTTTTGATGACGTGGTGGATCTATGCTCGAAACATTCATTTTGTCCGGCGGTGTGCCTTCCTTATTTTTCGCCCCAACAGAAATGGTTGTTCTTGAGCCTTCGGATGAAAAATATTCATGATCGCTTAGTACCTGCTTGACATCGTCATATCTGAACACATTCCAGGTGTCCGTTTCCTCATGATAGTAAACAGGTTTCTCCGACAACATTTTCCGAAACCAGTGAAGGGGGAAAAACTCTTCCGATCTTGACTGGAAATTGGTTATATCGTGAACACGAATCACTTCTTTATACATCCAGACACCGCCTCTCGAACTATTTTTGTTCAATGCAAAGAGGGATTTCTTCCATACCTCGGGAATCACACCCCGGCGTCACTCCAGTTCTTTGGTTCCCATTCATTCCTCCTTTGGTTGGCACATGAATTGACAGTTCAGCGCACAACCAATTTTATACTAATCGTATATTTTTTAAAATGAAACTTTTGAACTATATTCATAATATGGATAATTCAAGGTATATTTTTATACTATTCGTATATTTAATGACGAGAATTAAGTTCTGAACGGATAGGTAAGCATGAACATGTCTAAACCTAATACGTGGACCATATGGTTTACTATGGTATGCTTGAACACTAGACACATTTTTTGCACATCAGGGTTTCGTTCAGGAGGGATACAGTGAATTGGATACGGCCATTGAATAGCGGAGAATCTGTTTTTAAAGTTAAAAATAATCGTATTATCTACTTTGCAAAATTATCTATTCCACTGAATGCCCTTATCGCAGTTGGAAAAATACTTTTGGGCATCTTCTCGCTCTCCTTCTTTTTATGTATAAACGCCTTCTATAATATCGGCATCGCTGTTGCCAAGTATTACGCAGCAAAAGCACATGAAGACTCGAATCTTGATGATTCCAGCCCGGAGGAAATTCTAAAGAAGCAATACGCTGCATACCGATTTATAGGCAATATTGTACTCGCTTCAAGTGTTGTCTACATCATCTATTGCAGTAAGTTATTATTCGTTACAGGCAGCAGGACGCATTATCCTCAATATGTCGCCTTCATCATCGCTGCCGTTACTTTTACTGAAATCGCCGTTTCTCTTGGGGGCGCCATTATGGCGAGGCGAAATAACGAACCGGTCATTGAAGCCATCAAACTGACGAACTTCTCTTCATCATTGATCTCACTTTCATTAACACAAACTGCGATCATGTCATTCTCATACAAAGGAGATCCTACCTTTTACAATGGACTATCAGGCATCATTTTTGGTGCTCTCGCAGCACTCATCGGGCTGTATATGATATTACGAACTCCGACAGGAGAATAGCCCATTTATATTCTGTTGAAAAACATCTGCGTATAGTTGATTCTGACTATAGCTGGATGTTTTTTTGTTATATCAAATCATTATAAGAATAAGCACGAATTAAAGAGAACTGTTTGGCTAGAAAATGCGGTGCATAAGGCATGTCACTGCGAAGCCAGGATACAATGGTACCAATCAGGGCTGAGGAACTGTACCAGATGGCGATCTCCTTATGAATACCTGCTTGTGAAAGAGAGCTTCCCAGCTCCAAACTTTCGATCTTGGCCGAAACGAGTGTCGTTAGTAATTTCATGAGCCTCTCCGTAAAAATGGGCGTTCGTCTGGACGCGAGAACGACGCGATAGAATTTGGAGTGGTCAGCAAAGTGTTCAAGCAATTTCACTAGCACTGGCCAACCATCGTCTTTGGCAGCATCTTCAAATTGAGGAGCATGTTCGTCCACAATCCGTTCAATGTGCTCAATCATCTCTTCCGCCATTTTCTCCATCATGTCTGTAATATCCCGATAATGCAGATAGAAGGTCACCCGGTTGATCGTAGCCCGTTCCGCAATCCGATTGACGGATAATTTCTCGATGTCCATTTCCTGCAAAAGATCTACAAAAGCATCACGAATCAACTGTCTTGTACGAAGTATACGAGGATCTGTAGCAGACTTCTTTTCGTTCTTCATGCAAAATCACTCCTCAAATTTTGAAAATTACAATTTTAAATGATCAGTCGTTTATTTCCGAATTAAACGACATATTATATTTTTTCGTAAAATAAGCAACAAAAATACCCAACATCGTAAATTGTAATCTCCGGGAATATGTATATAATTCAATAAATACAATGTAAATTATACAACACGTTGTAAATTTAGTCACGTGTGGATTGAAAGGATGGAATGGATTGAGTCAGGCTAGATTAAAAGAAAGAGATGACGTAAAAAAGGGGCCCATACTGTTTGTTATGATTTTGGGTGCATTTCTTGCCACATTGAACCAAACCGTTATGAGTGTGGCAACTCCGGAGCTGATGGGTGATTTTAATATCTCAGCAGCAACAGCCCAATGGTTTACAACAGGATACATGCTGGTGAATGGTGTACTCATTCCAATCACGGCCTATTTCATGCAACGCTTCTCGACACGGCAATTATTTCAAGCTTCGATGTTTATTTTCCTCATCGGTACGATTATATCTGCCCTTGCGAGTAATTTCGGTACATTGTTGACAGGACGTATGGTTCAAGCAGCCGGTGCTGGTATTATCATGCCATTGTTGATGCATGTCATTCTAACCTTGTTCTCTCCTGAGAAAAGGGGCGCAGCGATGGGTATGGTCGGTTTTGCCATCATTTTCGCTCCAGCGATTGGACCGACGCTTGCTGGATATATTCTTGAGAACTACACATGGCAAACGATGTTTTACGGGATGATCCCACTAACCGTTATTGTTATTGGTTTTGCGTTTGTATATCTCAAAAATGTATCGGAACGAGTCAAACTCAAGTTCGACACACTCAGCGTGTTGCTGTCTACGATTGGGTTCGGCGCATTGCTGTATGGCTTCAGCCGGGCGGGAAGTCTGGGATGGTCAAGCGCAGAAGTCATCATATGCCTAGCAGCAGGAGTTGTTGCACTTGGACTGTTCACATGGAGACAGCTCTCATCTGCAAATCCGCTGCTCGATCTGCGTGCTTTCAAGTATAATATGTTCTCACTGACCACGATCATTAATATTGCGATCACGATGATCATGTATGCTGATATGATGTTGCTCCCTTTATACCTCCAAAATGCACGGGGTTACACGGCATTGGAGTCCGGATTATTATTGCTTCCAGGGGCGCTTGTCATGGGCTTTCTGATGCCAATAACGGGTCGATTGTTTGACCGGTTTGGCGCAAAATGGCTGGCGATTATCGGGATGGTTATCACGATCGTGACCACCATTGGTTTCATCGATCTAACGGATTCTACCAGTTATACTTACCTGGTATTAATGTCAACAGGTCGCCGAATTGGTATGGCCTTGCTCATGATGCCTATCCAAACGGCAGGTTTGAATCAACTGCCTCCAAGACTTGGACCACATGGTACAGCAATATCCAATACCGTGAGACAAGTAGCTGGCGCTGTGGGTACTTCATTGCTCGTAAGTGTAATGACTAGTCGCACAACGGCTCATGTACAGGATATGGTAGCAACGGGTGCGGCCAAAGGTTTAACCCAGCAGCAGTTGGGAATGGAATCCATGATCCAGGGAATTAATGATGCTTATGTTGTCATTATCGGCATTGCCGTTCTCGGATTGCTCCTTTCCTTCTTCATCAAACGTACCAAACAAGCGACGGAGGAAGACTCCAAGCAGCCTGTAAGACAAAAAGTCTCGATGAATACAAATTAAGAACAGCATTTACATGAATTACATCATGTAGAGCCTATTGTATCGTATACCCAAAGCGGCAGATCAGGACCCTAAGCTTACGTCCAATCTGCCGCTTTTTTGTGTATGAAATAATAAAATAAACCGTAGCCTCTCCACTGAAGTGAGAACTGCTACGCTAACGTTTTATTTCGTGCTCTCCATCGGAACCTGCCTGATTTGTTCAAGGTATAATCCGCAATCTTTGACAATCCTGCTAGCCTCGTACTGAGCGGAACCCGATTCAAATTCCGTTTGAAACGCCTGCAGTGTTACTTCCAACATGGAAATATTGATCTCTTTCTGCTCGACTAAAGCAAGCAGTCCCTTGGTCAGTTCTTTCGCTTTAATAGACACTTCCGAGTGGAGAATGGAATGACTGAATTTCTGAAGACCTGCAATCAGATTGTTTTTATCCAGCGCAATTTCTTTGGAATCAGGAGCGATCATCGAAAGACTTGGAAAATCAATAATATGCTCCTGTCTTTCCAGCATGGAACGAAGCAAAATTTCAATGTAGTTCAGGATTTTGGGCACAAGATGGTTCCAATCCGGTTGGTCAAGATGGAAGTTTCTCCACATGTTCGAGATTTGATGGATCATGCCAAAACCAAAAATAGCTCCTTCATAAGCAAAGGGTTTTATTTCTTCACCGAATACCTGTACCAGTCGTTCAGATAACCACTTTAACTGCATACGAGTCAAATTCTCCAGATCGCATTCTCCAGAGTAGAAGCCTGTCCAGAACAGCTCAACAACAAGCTTTTTTTCCGGCAAAATCATCGGCACCATAATCTGATCCACCAGTAAATCAAAATCGGAAGCATAGCTTTGGCTCTCCAAATCTTTGCGAATCATCATATCTTCCTGTACACGCTGCTCCAGAATGGCAAGAATACAATCATCCTTGGAACCAAAGAATTTGTAAAATGTTCCTTTGGACACACCTGACTCGTCTAGAATCATCTGTATGGAGGTGTTGGTTACTCCATGTTTCTCAAAGAGCACAAGTGCTGAGTCCAATAACATTTGTTTCCGTTTATTCATAAGTTCCCCCTGGATGATATAGGTGGTTCACGTTACGATATTTAACCATCTACTGCAAATCCACTGCAAACATCAGATGTTCCTTCCATATTCCCTTGATTTTAATATTCTGCCGCTCCGTCTCCTGGAACCCCGCCTTGCAAAGCACGCGAATTGATCCGGCATTATCGGGCAGCGCACCTGCCTCCACTCGTTTTATTCCTGCGTCCTTCTCGGCAAAATTTAGTGCCAGCCCAAGGGCTTCACTCATGTATCCCTTGCCATTATGCACTTGATCAAGCACATAACCAACAATCCATTTGGCTGTGGAGTCCAGTTCAAGTTCGAACAGAGAAATCTCTCCAATGAGCTCATGTGTATTGTTCAGGAAGATTCCGAAAGAGTATCGTTTCCCTTCTTCCCTGGCATTGTTCCAACCTTTGAGAAGTTCAACCTGACCCTCCAGTGTATAGAATGAATCCGATCGTTCACTTGCCGATATTTCTTCGAAAACAGCCCGGTTACGGAACTGCAAATCCAGCAGTGCGTTCGCGTCCTCTACGTTCAAAAATCGCAAATAGATACGTTCTCCACGATTATCCATCTGTATGTTCACCCTTGTCTCTGGTTGTAATAGATTTGAGAATTCATTCATCAAAAGTACGAGAGTTGCCGTTTATAAGCCATATCCCAAAACAGATATTCAAATTCAACACTTCTTCTGAATATGTCCTCAATGACCTCCAGCTCCTGCTCGGTTTTATGTTCACATAATGCATCCAGTGTATCATAGAACCATTCGAATGAGTCGCGGAATTCATCACTTGCATAATTTTCGATCCAAGTCTGATAGAAATTGCCTTCTAATGAATCTCGATATTGTTCTTTTAATCTTGTGGCATAGTCGTAATACGTCCACGCACAAGGGAAAATGACGGCGATGATTTCGGCAACCCCACCTGTTTGTGCAACACTCATCATATTCGACGTATACGCCTTGTTATATAGTGATGGTTTGACCGTATGATTTTCATCCAGTGTAATTCCAAATTCATTCATGTAATTTCGATGCAAATCCATTTCTTCGTACAGAATAGCATGTTGAATCACCGTAAAGTTCGTCATCAGTTTTTCATCTATCGCCTTCACCGCACCCATGGCGAAAATCTTCGTATATTCAATCAGATATGTATAGTCTTGAAGAAGATAAAACTTAAACGCTTCCTGATCCAGTGTGCCTTTCCCCATCTCGTGTAAAAAAGGATGGTTGTATCCATCTTCCCATACGGTTCTGGACTTATCTTTTAACGTTCTTGAAAATGACATGATCATTTCTCCTTTTATTAAAATTATAATGTCCCCGCTTCACATCCAGCTATCGCGTTCTGTCATCCAAAATGCAGACCAAAAAGCCCTTGTCCTATTTTCGGCAAGGGCAAAATAACATGAGTACATGTCATTTGCTCCCTACGTCAGTATTAACTAACAGGTTCAAAGGGTCAGGTTTTAACCTTCTCAACTGCGAACAGTCCCCCTGCAAATAGCTCAGGCTTATTACAACATGTGTTTTTCCAAATGTCAAACCATTCCTATTAATCTTCAAGTTCCCCTAAATCTTCTTGCAAGTTCTTAAGTCGGGTCCGGATATCCTTAATCCTACTTTGCAATTGGTTTAACTCATCCACCCATTTTTGCTCATTAGAGACGTTCGTAGTTGAAGTTAAATGATACGCCGGAGACGTCCTTAACTTGTTTAAATCCGATTCGTATGCCCGCCGCTCTTGCTCGGCTTTTGCCAATTCCTCCTCGGCGATGCCAATCTGGTGCTCCAGATAGATGATATCTGAGGAGTAGCCGTGAGATAAGCGCTGTGAATACGTCATAGTTCACCTCATTTCTGATTATCCATTGCTTTTCCAAGGTCATATGGCTGAATATCGATATCCAAATCCATACCAAGAGCCAATTTGGCCAGTTGACTTCCAATAAAAGGCCCCATCGTTAGCCCAGACGCTCCAAGCCCGTTGGCTGTGATCAAGCCATTCCAACATGGAACCGCACCCATTACCGGAAGAAAACCTGGTGTAAACGGACGGAAGCCAACTCTTACTTCCTGAAACGTGCTATCAGCTAAACCGGGAGCCAGTTCCAATCCTTTATTCAAAATTTCCTGCATTCCGCCTGCGGTTACTCTTGTATCGTATCCTTCAATATCATTTTCGTGAGTCGCCCCGATCACAATCTTCTGTTGATCAAAGGCTAACAGATATTGATCCGAAGGAGGCATGACCACAGGCCAGTTCCCCGTTTCTTCTCGATCGTGAACCTGCAAGTGCATAATTTGCGCCTTCTGATAATGAACCTTAAAGTCAATGCCCAAGGGCTTCAACAGTTCATTAGCCCAAGCACCCGCACACACAATAACCTCGTCAGCCGATATGACTTTACCGTCCACAACCACTCCAGTTACTCGGTCCCATTCATATTGAAGTGTCGCGTCCCCATGAATCAGGACCGCCCCATTTCGTTGTGCCGATCGGATTAAGGCATCACGCAGCGCACGCCCATCAATGCGCGCAGCACCGCTGATATATACTGACTGAAAGTTCTCCTCCAGAAGAGGAAAACGCTCATGGGTTTCTTTTGCATCCAGACGGGTAATATCCGCAATCTCCGGTGCATCTTCTTTACGAAGGTGTGCCCGTTCCTGCATCTTGTTGATTTTGTCCACATCCGTATGGATACTAAGAGCGCCCACTTGAGCGTAACCTGTTTCCGTTTCCCCTTCACTCTTGAGTTCTTCAATCAATCCGGGATAAAGACGTGCACCTGCTTTGGCGAGCTGATACCAATCCTGATTGCGGCGCTGAGATAACCAGGGACAGATGATTCCTGCAGCAGCATCCGTAGCCTGCCCTCGATCTTTCCGGTCTATAATAAGAACTTCCGCACCCCGTTTAGCCAATTGATACGCTGTGGAAGCCCCAAGAATTCCTGATCCTACGACGATGATTTTCTTCATGACTGCATCCCTTTCCTAAATCACTGTATCCATTATAACGTATACTGTTTGACATAATACTGGCAAAGCACCGTCATTGAAATATCATTCATGCATGCGTTGGGCTTTTCATTCAGAAGTTTGGTTGCTTCGTCCAGAATGGAGTGAAGTCTCGCTTGCTTCATCAATGTCATTTCTTTTTTCAACGGGTTTACACGTAACAAGCAACACCTATGATTAGTTATGTATGGCAAAGATAGATGTAATGATTAAAAGCCGCCAAGCGGCGGCTCTTTGAATTTATATCTTTTATCTTTCCCTTTTGCTCATAGCTCGATAATTCTTGTTGCAATATTTGCGCAAAATTCACTGTCATGCTCTACAAACAGAAGGGTTGGGGAGTACTCCAGCAGCAAGTCTTCAATTTGCATACGGGAGATGACATCCACAAAATTGAGGGGTTCATCCCAAATGTGCAAATGAGCCTGCTCACTCAGACTTTTAGCAATCAGCACCTTCTTTTTTTGGCCTGCGCTAAACGTTGAGATATCCTTCTCCAATTGCAGCCTGGAGAAATCCAGCTTTCTTAGGATCGATTTAAACAGGCTTTCATCGATTCCCTGTGTGACAGCATAATCCGATAATTGGCCGCCGAGATCAGACGTGTCCTGCGACACATACGAGATCTTAAGCTGGTGATCCTTTCGAAAATGACCTGTATAAGGGATATCCTCACCACAAATCAGTTTAAGGATACTTGATTTCCCCGATCCATTTTTACCATAAAGTGCAATACGATCCCCTTTTTCAACTGTGAAACTCACGTCCTTACATACCGTTTTGGAGCCATATGCAATCGATACATGTTCCAATTCGACAAGTTCTTTTTTGTGAAAATCCAGTTGATGAATCTGGAGGCGTTCTGCACTCTCGATATTTTTCAGAAGTTTGGACTTTTCTTGGATGGCGGATTGCTGCCTCTGCTCGATATTTTTGGAACGTTTCATCATTTTGGCAGCCTTGTGTCCAATGTAGCCTTTATCCACCTTTGAACCGGAATTTCTCGTACCATTTTTGGTTCTTTCCACTTCATGCGACCATCCACCCGTCCGTTTGGCAGAGTCGGATAAACGCTTGATGTCCTTTATTAACTTCTCATTACTTGCAAGTTCAAACTGATCTTGCCTTTGTTTATTTTCCCACCAAGCGGAGAAGTTCCCTCTCTGAATCTCAATGTTATTTTTATTGATGGACAGGATGTGGTCTACGCTGTTATCCAAAAAGGATCGATCATGTGACACCAGAATAAATCCACTTTTGCTGCGAAGATAATTACTGACGAGTTTTCTCGCATGAATATCGAGATGATTGGTAGGTTCATCAATAAGCAAAAATCGATTATCCTTCAGAAACAAGGCAGCCAGCATCACCTTCGTTTGTTCTCCGTTAGACAAGGAATCGAAAGGCCGATACAGAATATCTTCCGAAACTTTTAACAGGTTAAGCTCTCGCACAAGCTGCCAGTGTACATATTCAGGATAGACCTCTTCAATGATGTCGAGGGTCATAGCTCCTTTATTCTGAACCTGAAAAGGAAAGTACTCAAAGCTGACATTCGCAGAAATAGTTCCGCTGTATTCATATTTACCAAGCAGCAGATTGAGGAATGTCGTTTTGCCTCTGCCGTTCCTTCCGGTAAAGCCCAATTTCCAATCGGAGTCCAGCTGAAAACTCACATTTTCAAATATATTATCGTAACTGCCATCATAGGCAAAGGTTAGGTTGCTAACGTTAATTAAAGACATAAAGATCATCCTTCTTATGTGAAATATAAAAGTTAACCGACGTGAATTTATCACGACATGGTCCCTCACTTTATATTTGAACATAATCAGAATTTCAATCCGCTCTTGAATGAATGACACCTTTCTATTCCTCGTGTCGGAGGTATTAGGATATCCTCAAATGAAAAAACGCAAAAAAGCGCCATTCACCGGTGCTTTTTTGCGTTACATCAACCTGACTATGATAAAGAAACCTGGCGCCTGAGAACTTAACGCCAAGATAATCTATGCATAGGAGGATAAAGTGCCGGATTCTGATTAGTTATGTTGTGAACCATGTCAGTATTCATGTTCGTTGACAGGTTCACATAAACATCTACAACCTCTAATTCAGTCATCGCTCTATCCCCCTTTAAAAGCTCAACAATTTAATATCAGAAACTTAACATGGAATACAGCCATGGGTCAAGGCGAGAAATCAATTTGAGTCCCTTTTAGAATCTAAATCCACCTTATTAGGCCCACAGGGATTTATAGTCACCATACGCTGTATTCAATTATTAAACGGCCGCATACAGCGGTTTGTACACCGGATGCCACATGGCAGCTTTTACAGCCTCTTCAACGTCTTTCAGCTCTACACGCGCAACGCCATCTTCCACTGCCGCCTTGGCAACTGCCACTGCAACTTTGTACGAAACAGCATGCAGCTCTTTCACTCTGGGCAGAAGTGGAGCACCTGGTGCAGAGGAATCTACTGAATTAGCTACGGCCACTGCAGCCGCGGTGAACATGTTTTTGGTGAATTTTGATGCTTTTGCAACAATCGCTCCCAGACCCAAACCAGGGAACACAAAAGCATTATTGGATTGACCAATTTCATATAAAGTGTCATTAAACATGACAGGTTCAAATGGACTGCCTGTTGCAATCAATGCTTTGCCATCCGTCCATTCAATCAGACTTCTTGGTGCTGCTTCGGCAAGCGAGGTCGGGTTGGACATTGGCATAATGATTGGACGTTCCACATGCTTCGCCATTTCTTTGATAACTTGTTCATTAAAGGCACCTGTCACACCGGACGTCCCGATCAGAATCGTGGGTTTGATCTGTTTCACAGCTTCCAGCAAACTGACCTGTCCCTGCTCATTCAATGCCCAATCTTTCACTTCCGCAGCTTTACGTACATATGGTTTCTGGAATTCAAATAGACCTTCCGTCTCATCGGTAAGGATTCCGCGGTAATCGAACGCCCAGAAACGGCTCTCTGCTTCCTTCTGTTCAAGCCCTTCTTCCATCATGGCGTCACGAATCTGATCCGCGTTTCCAATACCAGCTGCCCCGGGTCCAAATACAAGGACACGATGCTCACGAAGAGGCACACCCGTCACTTGAACTCCGGACATAATTGCCGCAAGTGTAACCGCACCCGTCCCCTGAATATCATCATTAAACGTAAGCAGTTCTTCCCCATATTTCTGAATTATATTTCTGGCATTCACACTGCCCAGGTCTTCCCAGTGAAGCAAGATATCAGGGAACCACTTTGTTGTTTCTTTCACAAAGGCTTCGATAAATTGATCATATTTTTCCCCACGAACACGTTCATGGCGATTACCTACATACAATGGATCATTCAATAATTTAGGATTATTGGTTCCAACGTCCAGCACAACAGGCAATACGCGGCTTGGGTCAACGCCTACGGCTGCTGTGTATACAGCTAGTTTACCAATGGCAATCTTAATACCTCCAACGCCCCAGTCTCCGATGCCCAGAATACTTTCCGAGTCAGTCACCACAATCAAATCCACATCTCCAGCATGTAAACCACTGTTGCGGAAAGCTTCCTCCAGCCCATCCATATCATTAATGGATAAATATAGACCACCTGGTCTGTGGTACTGATGGCTATATTCCTGAATAGCTTGTCCAACCGTAGGTGTGTACACAATCGGCAGCATTTCACTAAGATGATCCTTCATTAGACGGTAAAAGAGTACAATATTTCGGTTGAACAAATCACTTAGCATGATGCTTTTCCGCAAATTATCCGATTCATTCTGCAATTGCTGATATACTCGACTCACTTGTTCTTCAATATTTAAAACCATCGGTGGCAAGATGCCATTCAGGTTAAGCTCTCTTCTTTCTTCTTCGTTAAAGGCAGTACCCTTGTTCAACATGGGATTGGACAGAACATCCTTACCTTTCAAAGAGGTTTTCAAGTTTCCATTGGAATCTACAAAAAATGAGTTCATTTACTAATTGCCTTCTTTCATGATGTCTCTTGACGTTTTAACGTCTTTTTAATTTATTTTTAACACTTAATAACTTTTAGTTAGTTATAGTTCTTCCGATGACAATTATAAAATATTTTCTATGGCATGTAAACGAACTCATGAAACTTTCATGAATGAAATTCAATTTCATTTCGATAAATAAAGTTTATCACTTTGTTATTTTTCAACAAATTCATTTTATAAACAAATTCTCATGGAATACAAAAAAGCCACGAAACTGCGTGGCTCTATCACCTTTTTTATGGGCTCAATTTTTGGGTGAGTGCTTATAGTGCTAATACAAATAGCCTAAAAAATCAAGTTCTCCCTCACTCCAAGGCACTGTTCCGACTTCTTTAACCATTAATCCGTCGATCTTTTCAATCCCAACTCCAATTGTAGTTAAGGTCTCATGGTCAATTTTCAACCACTTACAGGTGTTGCTGACCATTTTGAACCCATTTTTGCTATACAAGCTTTCATTGTCTGCAAATAAAAGTACAAAATCTATATGCCCTTTGGACAGCTTGTCCACTTCTGATAGCAACAACGAACCGATTCCTTGAGAGCGATATGCTGTCGAAACACACAGATCAATGACCCCCAGCACTCTTATTGCTTTTCCATTTAAATTCATCATTCTGTAATCTAATCCTACATGCCCAATCAGTTGATTATCTGAGTTGAATGCTAATATTCTGCAATGTGGAATTTGTTTGAAAAACAAACGGTCTTTCGGAAAAACCTCTAGAAAACTGGCAATAAGCAATGCCTGAAGATGCGTTGACCTTTCTTCGTTCAAATCCATATCATAAGCTTTAATTAGTTTCAAAAAAAATCCCCCTGAATTAAATCAATTTTTGTTCTTTATTTGTAGTCAGCTGTATTGTTAAAGATCAATTACGGCACATAGGCATCCTCCACTTCAACCTTTCGTTCATTTCCGTTTGCTATGTATCTTACGTTAATCACATTTCCTTTCTGAAATTGCGGAATATGTGTAACAGGGATATATGTCTCTACAATCGTGGGAAAGGTACGGCCGTCTATTTGGGTTACGGTCAAATCCAGTCGCACTCCCGGCCTTCCATCCATACTGGATGAAGTTTGTGTAATGTCATGAATAACCGCCTCCGCGGGAATTCCTTCCATTAAAATACTTTTTCGAGAGTGCTGTTTTTGTTTATTGCTACGGAGCAGTTTAAATACCATAATCATAATGATTGTGCCTGTTATCAGCCCAAAGCCAATAACAGCAAAAATAATAATTAATGTAGTCGTCATAAAAGCCTCCTTTCATTTGAAACTTATGTTTATTAGTTCTTGATTATATCTCTTATTCCTGCAAATTTGCTTGAACAGGAACATCTTCATGCCAAAAAAGCCACCTTGTTGGTGGCTTCATGCAGTTTTTGAACGGTAGCAGTGTATGTTCAACTTAGTCTACTTTCGCACCATATGAGCGTACAAACAGAACCGCTTGTTCGCGATCCAAACGTACGCCTTTAATATCCAATGATTTCAGATCGATCCCTTCCAAATTAGCGCCTCTAAGATCCGCCCCTTGCAGCTTGGCTCTGCTTAAAACTGCTCTTGTAAGATCACAGTCTCGCAGATCCGCTTTGGTAAAATCCGTATCCGTAAAATCGGCTTCAAAGAAACGAATTCCTCGCAAATCCTGTTTGCCCAATCGGGTATGTCTCAGATTCGTATAAGACCAATCGCCCTGACTCAGGGTAATACCATCCATTTGCGCACCGGAAAAGTCCGACCCCGTCATTTTGCAGGAGGTGAATTTGGAAGCGAAAAGATTAGCACCACCAAATAAGCAGTTTTCAAAAGCCGACTCTCTATGGATGGAGCCATTCATGGAAGCACCTTTAAAGTCACATTCAATAAAACGGCAGTTGCTAGTCTCGATTTCTTCCATCGAAGCGTTCATAAAGGTACACTGTTTGAAAACACAACTAATGAGTTCTCCATACCGCAAGTCACGTCCTTCAAAATGTACCCCTTCATATTCCTGATCCTTATATTGATACATCACGTACACCCCATCTTGTATAATTATCATGTTCTCCCCATTAAAGAGCTTTTTATAATATACCATACGGATGTCAAGTACCTGCTTAAACACCTACTAAAGTCAAGGATCTTTTTTTCAAAAAAAACGATTCTCTTATAACAAAAAAACCGCGAAAATCGCGGCTTTCGGCTCCATAAATATGGATTATTCGTGGGTAGTATTCCTTTTTCATGTGTACGATTCTCTCTTTTCCTCTATCGTTCCTTGTCTGCAAATGGTCTGAAATGTTCCGTAATCGCTAACCTTTTGCTTCCTTCCAGGTAAAATTGATCATCTGCTCTCCAGGTATGACTTTGTTTGTTTTTTCTCCGGTGATATACATAGTTAAAAGGCGACGTAGCATAAGTTTTGAAACCTTTTTTTCTGCATTGCCTTAGAAAGGTTACATCTTCTCCAATTGAACGATCCGTGAATCGGACCTTCTTTAATATTTCCCTTTTGAACAGAAGTGTGCCGCCTTGTATAAATTCCACATATTTATTCTTTTCTTTGGGTGATCTGATCAGCAGCGTTTTTGAAGCACCCAAGTAAACCAGGCACGAATGTTTGCCCACAATATCGCTTTTCGTTCGTCTTAGTCCATTCACTTGTTCTTTTAAATAATAAGGCGAGTAGTAGTCATCATCATCGAACTTGGCAATCAACGGGAATCGGGCTCGGGTAATCCCGGCATTCAGGCATTGTCCGAGTGATATGCTTTCTGGAACTTGATATACGGTAACACCTGCATAATTTCGAACCCGGTTTCGATATAAGTGCAACTTCATGCTGTCATGATTCAGAATAATGATAAGTTCTTTTACTTTATAGCGCTGCCGGTTATAATTTTGCAGGATATTGTCAAAAAATTGGGCCCGATTGGTACATACAATGATAGAAACCCCGTTCTCCGTTCTATTTTCAGCCATGACCTATGCCCCTCCCACTCCTATGTTTTTTCATCATACGTACAGAAGTAAGGCATGGTATGGACAAATGGATAGCGTATAAAAAACCAAAAAACCTTTATCCTTCTGATGAGGATAAAGGTTTCTGGAATGTATTCTAGGCTTGACTGGATTCGTTCATGTAAACGGCTTTACCTGTACGAGCGGACTCATAGAGTGCTTCCAGGATTTGCGAAACCACCAAAGCCTGTTTAGGAGTTACAACCGGCTCCAGATCTTTATCGATCGCTTCAATCCATTTTCTCATCTCTACATCCGGTGCACTTTCACTCTTTCCATCGTAGAAAGCGACCCCGCCTGCACTCAGTTCAATTTCGTTAGTGTACAAACGGCTGAATTTCTCGCCATTGATGCGCAGGCCATTCTTCATATCCGCACCCGCTTCGCTTCCGCTCAAACTGCATTTCGCTTCATCCACATCCAGTGAATTGAGAGCCCAGCTGGATTCCAGCATGATCGTTGCGCCATTCTCCATTACGATCATACCGAAAGCGGAATCTTCAACCGAGAATTTTTCCGGGTCCCACGGGCCCCATGCATTCGCTGCATTTTCTCTCTGTGAAAGCTCGTGATACGTTGTGCCCAGAACAACCTTCGGTTTATAGTTATCCATCATCCAAAGGGTCAGATCGAGTGCGTGTGTACCGATGTCAATCAACGGTCCGCCGCCTTGTTTCTCCTCATCAAGGAAAACACCCCAAGTAGGTACCGCTCTTCTTCTGATCGCATGTGCTTTGGCAAAGTAAATCGAACCCAGTTCACCAGCTTCGCACAGCTGCTTCAGGTACAAGCTGTCTTCTCTGAAACGGTTATTGTATCCGATAGTCAGTTTTTTACCCGTACGCTCGGCTGCTTCAAGCATTTTTTGCGCTTCAGCAGATGTCTTGGCCATTGGTTTTTCACACATCACGTGTTTTCCGGATTCCAGTGCAGCAATAGAAATCTCTGCGTGAGAGATATTTGGCGTAAGAACATGAACAATATCAATCGATTTATCCTGAAGTAATTCTTGATAATCCGTGTATACCTGTGCTTCGGAACTACCATACTTTTCTTTGGCTTCTTCTGCACGTTCCTGAACGATATCGCAAAAAGCAACCAGTTCTACATGTTCAAGCTTGCTCAAACTTGGCAGATGTTTGCCGTTTGCAATCCCGCCACAGCCAATAATCCCTACACGATACGTTTTACTCATATCCAATCACCCTCACTTTTGGTTTGGTTGTTTCATTTTACGAAAAGCCGATGGGGTCATCCCCAGACGCTTGCGAAAAACAGCATGTAAATAATTCGCATTGGTAAACCCTGCAGCCAGGGCAATTTGTTCGATGGAAACATTACTTTCTTCCAGATTGCGGCACACCGCGCGCAAGCGAATATCCTCCAACACACGGCTGAAAGGCATTTCCGGCTGAACCTGATAAAAAATGCGTTGCAGTTGTCTGCTGCTAATATGCAGCTTCTCCGCTACATTTTCCAGCGTTACCGCTGAAGGATGATTCGCTTCCATATACTGAATGGCATAATCGTACCTGTATACAGACATGTCCCGCACAGGTGCTTCAGCCCGATTCCCCCCGATATCGTAGGCTCGAACGGTCTTCAGCAAAATACTGATCACCTGCTGTTTAATAGACGTGTAATATCCGATCAGTTTACGGTCACAAGCCTCATAGGCTTCCATAAAACAGTTCATGGCGCGATGATAATCATGTACCGGAGCAAGAGGAAGTGTTCTAAGCTTCTCGATCGTTTCCTCTGATTCTGCTGCCTCCCACGGATCTACACCCTCTCTGGGATGTTCGATGATATCCACGTGCAGGCATAATTCATCCATGGCCTCTTGAGAATCCGCCTCCTGATAATGAACAAGACCCGGACCCGTTAAATACAGCATGCCTTCAGAGAGCGGATGCATCTCATCCCCCAGAATGACTTTCCCTTTCCCTCTCGGGATGAAATGGAACTCGAATTCCGCATGGTTATGAAAATCAACGATTCTGCCTGCCGGAAAAGAAGTCAGATGAAATCGCAGAACCCGAATCTCGTAGTGTCCCCACAGGATCGAGACATCCAGTCTTTCCAGGATATCCTGTCGTTCAAGCATCTTCTCAAAAGGATATCGGCTCAATGCGACACCTCCCAACCCTATCCCTTTAACTCCTTCAAGGAGATTTTGCGCCCTTCCTTCGCAGAAAGGTTGGCCGCCTCCATCAGGCGAGTTAACTGAGTAGCCGTCTGCAAATTCTCGGTAGCCATCGTATCATTCTGAATATGGGATACCCACTGGCTGAATGCGCTTTCTCTTCTGTCCAGCAAAGGAATCTCCGTCCATTCTTTCTGTTGATCTGAACCAACATTCGTGCGAATCAATAGCTTATCCTCCGGTGTTCCGTATAACAATGTGCCCTCTGTACCATGAACCTCTATCGCAAACGGCGAATGACTGTTCACAAATCCAGCCTCGACCACACCGATTGCTCCGGAATCCGTAAATAAGGTAGCCACCGCGTTATCTTCCACTTCTTTTCCAGTAACATAACCGAAATTAGCATTAACCCCTGTCACCTCTTGACCCAGGAACAGATTCGTCAGATACATCGGATGACAACCGAGGTCAATTAATGCTCCGCCCTGGCAATCTTCCAGATGATAAAAATGCTCAGGCAGCCAATTGGCAATCGCACCATTATGCGATAGGCGCACACGAACATAAGTCACCTTACCAAGTAGTCCTTGGTTCAGAACATCTTGAATCGTTAATGTATATTCATCGTTCAAACGCGGTAAAGAAACCGTCATTTTCACTCCGTTATCCTGTACATCCGAAATGATCGTATTTACTTCTTTAATAGTTGAAGCGATAACTTTCTCGGTAAAAATGTGTTTGCCTGCTTTCGCGGCAGCAGTAATCACTTCTTCGTGAAGACGTGTCGGTGCATCCACAATGACGGCATCGATGTTGTCCTGTGCCAGCATATCTTCAAGCGAAGCATAGAAGGGTACGTTCAGACGTTCAGCAGCTTCCTGTCCGCGCTCGGCATCTTCATCCCATACAGCAGCCATCACCGTATCTTCGTGCTCCTGAGCCTGTTTAATATAATCCCAGGCATGTACGTGCCATAAGCTTATTTTACCTATTCGAATGGTCACTATGATTAACCTCCATACTATATGATATTCTGACATCTAACTATAAATTAACACAGACCTGATCTAATTTTAATAGGAACTTACGACAATAACTATATAAAATTACGACATCACTTAGACGATTTATGGAATAAAAGGTTGAGAAAATCGCTACTGGAAGAAAAGCAGCCCAGAGGTTTTTTAGAAAAGCATAAAAAGGCAGATGTCATCTGAACTGCATGACACCTGCCTGTGAGACTTGAACCTAATATTTTATTCTTGCGTATAAGCGATGCTTCGATTAAGGCAACAGATTTTCGTCAGTTGGCACATTCGTGTCCGGAGCTTGTGGTGCAGATACGAACAACCGTCCTGGGGCTTCTGCCTCGACTTTGTTTCCTGCTGCATCCTGAGCACGGATCACGATTACTCCACCCTCAAGCACCAGCGAAGAAGCTGTGGTATAGGTTCCTGTATAATGACCAGGTTCCGTTTCCACCAATGGAATCTCTGCCCCAGCCTGTGTGCTCAGATTGGACGGCAGTTCAATCCGGAAAGAAGCCTGCAATTTTGGGACACTGTCGAACGAAACCGTTACGGTTTCTCCTGCTACAATCCGTACATCCTCAGCCGGAGAGATATTGGTCAGTTCAGGCAAAGACGTTTCCACATAAACAGTCCGTGTCACGGTTGTTTTATTACCTGCAATATCTGTCGCTATTATTGTGATCGTGTTCTTGCCTTCATTGACTAGTACACGGTGATTAAAGCTTCTGTCCTGTTCCAATTTGACCTTTTGTCCGTTAATGGTTACCTTGTCGAGGAACTGGTCCTCCGCATTGCCAGTCACATGGACCACTTCTGTGTTGGTTCGGTTTCCTTCCTCAGGTGTGACAACCGTTAACACAGGTGCTGTCTGATCCAAGATGATGACAACTGGAAGGGAACGGTCCGTCGTTTTACCGTTAACGACCGCCTCGGCAGTAATCGCATTAACCCCTGCACGAAGTTTGACATTTAGCTTGAACTTTCCATTCTCCACTGTTGTTGTTCCCGCTACTTCTTTTCCATTATATACCTTGATTTGGGCTCCAGAAGCTGGGGAAGTTCCTGATACAGCAAATGTCGACTGATTGGTATAGGTGCTCGTCGGTTGCGCGAGTACAGGTGCATTCACCGGATATTTCACCACTGCACGAATCATATAGTTACCCTCTTCTGCCGGTGAAGTACTCCATACACCGCCTACACGCTGCCAGCTCCGCCCCGCATTCACACCATTTTCATCGGTTGCGAGTCCAGGTGCGCTCGTTCCGACAGCAGTCTGTACATACACAATATAGAAATCGCCTTGTACCACTACTGGCTCAGGAAATTCAACGGTTGTCCACTGATCATTACGCAATGCCGTACCGTCGAACGGTCCCGCCAGCAATCGGCCTGGCGCTCCACCCGATCCAGAGGCATCATAGACGGCATATTTGAATGCTGTTCCACCTGGTACAGGCCATTGTGTATTCCAGAATCGAAGTGAAGCACCTGTAAGCTGTGCGGTCTCCAATTCTGGCGTCATACGTACAGCCCATGCGTTATCTGCGGCCACAAAGGCTCTAGCATTTTCAGCAGTTCCATCGTCATAGGCGATTTCACCAGGAAATCCGATAAATGGTTTTAAGGCAACTTTCGCTTCGACTTTACCGTTTCCAGGTACCGTTACATTTACAGTTTTGCTATAGTAGTCCGTCGCGATGATCGACAGCGTATAACTTCCTTCCAGAACATCCAGAACGAATTTGCCGTCTGCTCCTGTGCGAACAGCGCCCACTTGAGCATCTTCCAACACGAGAACGGATGCTCCAGCTATAGGTTTTCCTGTCCGTTCATCGCTCACAATACCTTCAATCTTACCTTCGGGAATGGTTTCCAGATTGAAGTTGGCTGTTGCTCCACTACCGTCCGTGATCGTTACCGTCTTCGTCTGAGGATAATACCCATAGGCCTCAGCCTTCAACGTGTAATCACCCGCCACGTGAGTGAAACTGTATTTGCCTGTCGTCGGGTCCGTCTTCACTGAACGTCCTGTTTCCAGAACAGTGACCGTTGCACTTGCAGGCAGACTTTGCGGTGTTACAGAACCTGTGCCAGGCTTCTGCACGTCAGGCTGTTCCTGCTTCGTTTTATTGAACTCAGCCTTGTCCGTGCTTGAAATTTTGTACCAAGGATTATCATATTCCGGCTTAGGCTTGTCACTGTTCAGAACAACCGCGGTATCTTTCGTAACCGTCTCAGCGGCGATACCCAGAATGCGGAAGTCATCGATGTACCAGCCTTGCTTGACGACACTGTTGTCCGAAGTCAATCTGAACCGGAATTGAACTTCATTTCCCTTCAATGCAGCCAGATCGTAGAATACCGGAGTCCATTGTTTTCCATTTGAAGAGTGAGAGAACTTACCGAGCTCCGACCATGTGTTGCCACCGTCTTTCGTGGCTTCAACATAACCGAAATCATATCCACTTTCGATTTCATACCAGTGATTGAACGTCAGTGTGGCTTGATCTACCTGGGTTAAATCCACAACTGGCGACACCAGAGAATAGTTCGAACCGTTCTCATAGGTGCTGTCCAGATCGGTTGCCCATACATTCGGCGGAGAAACCGCACTGGCAGGTCCAACGACGGGTGCTCCGCGTTCCCACTCATCCTTGGTGCCCGAATGAGTCCACCCATTGTCGCTGTTGCCATCAAAGTGATCGATGAAGATATCTTGAGGGACCTCCACGGTCACAGATACCTCATTCGACTTGTCACTCTCATTGCCACTATAATCAAGAGCGGCTACCGTATAAAAATAAGTCGAATCTGTTACTGTAGCCGTATCCGTAAATGTCGTTGCAGATGTATTTCCGAGCAATTCATAACCTGAGCCGGAATTCGTTGAACGATACACGTTGTAGGATTTCAGATCCTCAGCGTCCGATCCCGTCCAGGACAAGTTTACATTCCCCAGTATGTCTGCAGAAGCGGACAATCCGCTTGGCGCTCCCGGAGCAATATCATCTGGAGCTTGTACTGAGAAGTCATCGATATACCAACCAGCCTTTTGAACGGAATTGTCACTGGTCAGATTAAATTTGATAAACACCTGTTGACCGGCATAGTCACGCAAGTCAATATATTGCGTTTTCCAGCCTCCACCGGCACCTGTAAAGCTCAATGCCTCTTGAAATACGAAATCACTATCCTCTGTTGCAATGTACACTTTGCCAAAATCGATGTTGCTCTCCAAATCATACCAGTGCTTGAAGGATAACAATGCTCCCTCAGGGCTCTGGGTAAGATCAATTGGTGGCGCGAGCAAATAGGCATTGCTGTTGGCTGCATAAGTACCCGTCAGATTGGTTGCAATCAGCTTGTCACCAGAGTAGGCACGTCCCGGTCCACTTGTTGGTGCTCCCCATGCCCAGGTGTTGCCAATTCCACCCGAGGTAAAGCCCAGATTATCTTCCTCAAAATCCTGTAAATATCCAGGCTGGACTCCATTCGATACAGCAACCTTGTAAACTTCGCTCTCGAATCCGTTATTGCCATAATCATTGACCCGGATATAGTACTCCAAACCTTGTGATTCGATCAGAAATGCCGGAATTGTTGCTGTGTAGGTTCCATCTTTGGCATCTCCAGCTACTCGATTCATCGGCAGATATACGTACTGGCTCGTGCCCGTTGTTTTGGCAAAAGCCTCCACTGTGGTTACACCGACATTATCGGTAACACGTGCAGTCAGTGGAATATCAAGCCCTGTAAAAGCAGAATTTACAGGTGTATGTTCCAGGACCGGCGCTTCCAGATCGTCACCTGCTGTGACAACCCTGCCGGATACCGTGCCTATACCTTCCAGTACAGAACCTACAGCATCCAGTGCATTGATAATGCCGTGACCGTAGCCGTTATTGGGCGAGGTTGGATACCGGCTGTCTGTTCTCGGTGTCGCTGTATCCATAATGATCTGCTCCAACTGATCAACCGTAAGGGAATGATTGGCTTGAAGCAGGAGAGCAGCCAGTGCAGTGGTATGTGGGCCTGCCATGGACGTGCCGTTCCAGCCACCCTCATATACTCCACCCGGAACAGAGGAACGGATGTTTACACCTGGAGCCGAAACTTCCGGTTTAATTTCCTCATAAGGGGAAGGACCAAGAAGAGAAAAAGATGCCAGATTCCCGTTGATATCCGTTGCTCCCGTAGCGAAGCTCTCTGGATAGTTCGCAGGGTTCGCAACCGAACCTGGACCTCCAGGATTCGTCAGTGTCACATTCCCGGCTGAGAATTCCGGAAAGATCTGTGCATCACGCCAGGCCTGAACCATTGGACGGAACCACTCATCCAATCCTGGACCACCACCCCAGGAATTGTTAACCACATCCGGGGCAAGCTCAGGATGCAAGTTTCCTTCAGCATCCACTGGAGCAATCAGCCATTGCCCGCCATCCAATATAATGGTATCGGTGGTACTCGGATTGAAAATCCGGACAGCAATCCATTTTGCTCCGGGAGCAACCCCGATCTTGTTGGTACCGTTTGCTTCGGAGCCTACCATAGTTCCCATCGTATGTGTACCATGACCGTCTCCATCCGCAGGAAGGGAGGCATGGCTATGGGGATCATACCAGCTTAGCTCGGGGTCAACGATATTTCCCGAAGCATCAAGTCCTCTCCATTTGCTGCGGAGGGCCGGATGGGTATAATCAACCCCGCTGTCCAGGTTGGCAACAACGATTCCTGTACCGTCGATCCCTCTATCCCAGACTGCTGGCGCATTGATGGAATCGATGTTCCATTCAACGTTCTCTGTCTGCAGACTTTTATCGTTAGCAGCTGCATTTTCCTTCGACTCTGCCTCTTTGGCTGGTGCTTTGGCAGACTCCGTTGCTGGAGCAGCTGTTGCATTTTCGCTGCTAATCTCGGTTTTCTGCATATAACGCTGCTCGTTAGGCAGTATTTTTTCCACTTCGGGAAGAAGTGCAATCTGTTCCATGACTTCCTTCGTGCTTGTTACTGCGAGTGCATTAACGATGAAATAACTTTTATAATCTTTTACTTTGCCAAGGTCAAGTTCCTGTTCAAGAAAACTTTCCAGGGTATATTGGGACCGTGAGGCCGTTTCCCGCAGAGAGCTGACAACGGTACTTCGCACGGACAGTTTCGTTGCCGAAGCCGTTTGCTTTTCGATTGTTGCCTTTTGCAAGGCTTGTTTGGAGACAGAGGCTGTATCTACCTGTTCTTTCATTTTCACCAGATAAGTAACATAATCATTGCTCTCAAATTCCTTACTCAGCTTGGCGTTGACTTTGGAGGTGGTGATCTTGCCCGAACTGGATTTCATGTCGATCTTCTGCGATGCGGCGTTTTCAGCTGAAACCGGATGAATGATAGATAATGCAAGGAGAAGCGACAGGCCCATGGAAAGCGGCTTGCGTAAACGATTTATCTTTATCAAACTTTTCCACTCCCTTTACCCGGTTTTTGTAATACAGTGATGCACTGTATCCATTTCTTTAAATGAAACGGTGAAACGACCTCAACTGGACAGACTGATTGCGTTTACTTACACCAAGCCTCACCTCCTTTACAGGACAGGTTATTAATTTACATCGTATGTGAAAGATTATTAGATAGCCAATTTTTAGCGTATATGTGGAAGAGTGGATTTCAAATCAATCCATCTTGTGAGCGGGAGTTTATTCGCATGCATTAAGGAGGGTAATCACCGGCGTTAGCAAGAACGCATACTTTACATAGGAGTATTATGGACCTGGGTAGAACAGGAGATTTCTTATCTATGTACAAACCAACTCTTAAAATTACATATAATATAAAATTTAGAATCAAATTCATATATTTATGGTATATTATAGAGTCACAAAAAGAGATATACAAGCACTTTTATAGAAAAATATAGAAAATAAGCCTTTTTAATGCTTTTGTAAGTCTAATGACTCTCTGTCATTCAACTATTTTACGCAAATGCGAATGGTAAGACTATTTGATTGATTCAAACGGTTCTTTATAACTATGTCCGATTCATATGGACACCCAAAAAAGCGATGCGAGAAACTTCGCGCCGCTCTTTTTAGGTTCTGGCATTTCGGTTAAGTGTCGCATCTTCTCCCAAACCAATCGTTTCATGTTCGTTGCTTCAGACGATCCAACACCAGATACACAACAATCGCATCATCCAGATAACCAATTGGAAAGAGATAATCCGGGATCAGATCAGCAGAAGAAATAAAGTATAACAATGCACTGCCGATCAGGGACCGGTCGTTCTCGGGTGTAATCTCATCACAGTATTGAATGTGCATTTCCTTCAAATGTTCTATGAACGGTCCTGCACCGTTTATCTGATTGATTTTCACTTCAAACTCTTTACATATTATGCGATGTCCTTCATCCGTACGTGCATATTGTTCGTACTTAACCATTTCCTGTTCAATCCGCTCTGTTGTTACATCGAGGTCAAATAATTTTGTATGCTGCAGGACCGTCTTAATCGATTCAAGCGAATCCAAAATCCCCTGCTCGGCCCCTCTTTTTGCATGATTGATTTTGTAACCTGCTGCCTCAATGAGATGATCCAGGGAAACGTCCAACTGTTCGGAAAAGATCTGCAAATGCGTAAGCTTTGGTTGCTGCTTCCCGTTCAGAATTCGAGAAATGGTAGCCGTGTCCATTCCGCACAGCGTACTGAATTTGCGCATCGAGAGAGAGCGTCTGGCAAGCAGAGGCTTGATCAAAGCTCCGATATGGCAATCCTTTGTTTGATCATTTGCTCTCACCAGCATCCCTCCAGAGATATGATCGATAGTCTAGTATATGGGACAATGTGTGAAAGTTTACCTTATTCTTTCTTCATTAGCAGCGTTTTGTTGCATTTTTCTCAAGGACGGGCACATGAATCTCAACACGACATACATTAAGAGCAGACTACAGATCATGAGGTGATATTATGGCGTGGATGCTCATTCTTGGGTTGGCAGTATCTTCGAGTCTTGACAATCTCGGTGTCGGACTATCTTACGGGA
>Ga0153960_1000048_pt1 | contig 52446 bp, 46 predicted proteins | sample TSFL044MetaG_FD_102274 | JGI IMG/M metagenome (GOLD analysis project Ga0153960, IMG submission 102274) | Attine ant fungus gardens microbial communities from Florida, USA - TSFL044 MetaG | ecosystem: Host-associated > Fungi > Mycelium > Unclassified | place: USA: Florida, Withalacochee...
CTTAAAGAAAAATTCTTTTGTTTTGGGTTACTCGAATAAATTAGTGATATAGTCCTGTGAGATGTTCGTCGCTGGGCTGTAAAATCTTCGACAGCAGTACGATCTGGCCCGTATGGTAGCCATAATGGGTAGCGACCTTAATCAACAGAGAACGTACAATTTTATGCTCATGCGCATCTTTGGCTTCATCCTCACTACGGTTCATACGATTCCAATCGGTCAGCTTATATGGAATGGTCACTTCTCTGGATAAATCCTCCTCTTCCAGACTAGATAATATCGCGGTTGATTCTGTTCGCACCTGGTGAAGCTTGGCTAACAATTCCTCCTGGCTGAGACCACCATTGGTATTGAATTCAGCAGAGCGTTCCCGGATCAGAGGCTGGTTCCCGATACCTGTCACCAGGTTCTGATATTCATTGCCCGCCAAATGCAGACAATAATTCCCCACACTGTTCATACCAGGCTGAAGTCTGATCCAAATCTGTTCCTCGTTCAACCTGTTCAAGCTGGTTTCAATACGTTCTAGCTGCTTGTTCATGTCCTCAACAACATCCTGAATAAGTTTAATCATGATAACATGTCCTCCATTCATTAGGGTTGATTGGATATCGAATTCAGATAACCGAAGGCGAATTGATTATAAACGAACAATGATTTAATATAAAGGCTAATATTGCTCCTGCTTTACTCAAGATTGAATTATTGTGTGAGTTATTGATTTTAGAGAACAGAAGGTATGAATAATGACAAAATACGAAAATCAGGTTCCGACATCTGCAGGTATGAGCTTCAGCTCCCTCGTGAGCATGCTGAAAGATTCCATGCGGAGAAGTATAGAGCGAAGACCTGCGGGTAGCATTCCCGTGGAGAAATATGTACCAGCGGAATCGCTGCATGTATCCGATCATCCACAGGTGACATGGTTCGGTCATTCCGCATTTTTGCTAGAGATTGAAGGACACAGATTGCTCTTTGATCCGATGCTGGGCAACCGTCCATCTCCTGTTTCCTGGGCGGGTACGAAACGATACAGCACTAACCTGCCGATTCAACCCGAGGACTTTCCAGCCTTGGATGCAATCATTATATCGCATGACCACTATGATCATCTGGACTATTCCTCTATCCGCAGATTGAAAAATAAAACAAAGCGGTTTATCGTTCCCCTCGGCGTGCGTCGACGATTGATTCAACTGGGTGTGCCCTCGGAACAGATTACCGAACATAACTGGTGGGATGAGCTATCCTTCAAAGGTTTGACATTAGCCTGCACGCCGGCGCGGCATTTCTCGGGCAGGGGGTTGTTGGACCGCAATTCGACACTATGGTGTTCGTGGGTCATTGCTGGACAAGAAACGAAGGTTTTCTTTAGCGGCGACAGCGGATACGGTCCTCATTTTAAGGAAATCGGCAGTAAGTACGGGCCCTTTGACCTGACCCTGATGGAATGTGGGCAATATGATGAACGTTGGTCCAACATTCATATGATGCCGGAAGAAACGGTACAGGCACACTTGGATGTAAGGGGCGGGCTGCTCATTCCGATTCATTGGGCCGCTTTTACGCTCGCTTATCATGCCTGGAACGAGCCGGTTGAACGGATCACCAAGGCTGCACATGCCTTGAATGTCACCATTGCAACACCTAAAATCGGTGAGAAGGTTGTGCTGCATACGGGAGCTTACCCAAGCCAACCATGGTGGAGATCAAACTAAGGTAATTTGAAATAAACATAAAAGCGTCCAACTCATGAGAGGGGAGGACGCTTTTTCTCTTGCTTTTATTTTAAAATGGACAGGGCGCTATAGATGAGCAAAACACCCATTAGCATATTAAAAGGACGCTCATATTTCAATAAAAAGCTCTGAAATAACATACCGCATAACCCCCAAGTCATATTGGCACTAATGCCAATGATGGTTAAAAGTAACGAAAATACGATCATATGAACATGAGAGTCTCCGAGAGGCACAACAAATACCGAGATGGCCGTAAGACCATACAGAATGACTTTGGGGTTGATGAATTGCAGGGTGAAGCCAAAGAGAAACGTAAAACGATTGACCTTGGGATCTTTGGCATTCACAGGTTTACTTCGCATGATTTTGATCGCCAAATAGATCATGTATACACATCCCAATACGTTCAGGGCCGGTTTGATCCTAGGGATGTATTGATGCAGAATAAGGTTGAAATAACTGGACAGAAACATAATAAGCAGGCAGCCAGCTGCTACGCCGGCAATAAACGGAAGAATTTTTTTGAATCCTTCGTTTCTTGCATGCGTCATGGCGATGATATTATTGGGACCCGGTGTGAATGAAGCCACGATTGCGTAAGTCAGTAACGGTAAGATATTCATAAGTCCTCCACATTTGATTCTTTTTGTGTGATATATTTAACTGAAATGTGCGATATAACGTACGTCTTTATAATTGTACAATATGTACGTTATGAAGCACAATATAATCTTCGAAAACAGAGGTGACTGAATATTGAAAAACATTAATGTTATCCTGGCACAGAATTTGAAGCAGCTCAGGGAACAAAGAAAACTTAGTCTGGACAAGGTTGCCGAGATGTCTGGAATTAGCAAGACGATGCTGGGTCAGATTGAACGGGGTGAATCCAACCCTACAATCGCGACAGTCTGGAAAATTGCAAACGGTCTGAAAATTTCTTTTACCGCCTTGATCCACGAGCCAAAGTCGGATACTACAGTTGTAACGGGCAGTGATATTCAAGCATTGATGGAGGATGAGGGGAAGATTCGAATTTATCCGCATTTTACCTTCGAAGAAGGGCGGCGTTTTGAAATGTACATGATGGAAATGGATGAAGAGTCTTCTTTGAATGCTGAACCGCATATAGAAGGGGCAGAGGAATTTATTACGGTTTTTGAAGGAGAAGTAACGATTCGGGTTGGGGAGGAGGATTATACGGTAAAACAAGGCGAGTCGATTCGTTTTCGCGCGGATAAGGCTCATGGCTATAAAAATTCGGGAGCCTCTGCGAATAAATTAAGCATGGTCATTCATTATTCAAAGTGAAATGGTCTATACGAGTAGATTCTATTTATATTTTGTTTAAATTTGTGTCGTACGATCATCCTGAATGAGATAAAGGGGGCTCGGTAATGAATCAAATTATGATTGTCGATGATGATATTTATATCCGCGAACTTGTAAGTACAATCCTGAAACAGGAGGGGTTTCTTACAATTGAAGCGGTTGATGGAAACGATGCACTGCAAAAAGTAGAAGAAGTGAATCCAAGCCTGTGTATTATTGATATTATGATGCCAAATATGGACGGATTCGAATTGTGCCGCGAACTTCGGCAATATCATGAGGACATTCCGATTTTAATGTTAACAGCGAAGGAGGATATCACTCAAAAAGTCAAAGGATTTGAAATGGGCACGGATGATTACCTCACCAAACCATTTGAACCTGCTGAACTTATAGCCCGTACGAAGGCCTTGCTGAAGCGTTATAAAATAAATGCCTCCCAATTGGTTACCGTCGGACGAATCACGCTGGACAGAAGCAGTTATGCCGTCATTATAAAGGGAAATACGCATACCATTCCCATGAAAGAGTTTGAATTGTTATTTAAGCTTGCGGGTAATGCCAATAAAACACTCTCCCGTAATCAGTTGATTGAGGATTTATGGGGGTACGATTTTGAAGGAAATGAACGCACACTGGATGTTCATATCAACCGGTTGAGAGAACGTTATCAGCCGGAGACGGCGGGTTTCAAGATTACGACTATTCGGGGATTGGGTTACCGATTGGAGGAAACACCTTGAAAAATGAGGGTTCTGCCAATCTTGCAGAGATAAAAATGTTTATAGGGCAATGGATTTCCTTCCTAGTGCCCTTATGTATATCCCTATGTGCCGGGTATGTGCTAATGCAATGGATCTACATGGTGACAGGGAATCCCCCTGATCTGATTGCCCATCTTCTTACGGCGATTATTGGCTTGGCTCTAATGCCATTGGGGGGTTATTTTTGGGCATGGGTACGTGGCGGTGAACGGAACGATCGCAGATTCATTTTCAATAAACAACGCACACAATTGCTTGAAGCAATGAGCAGGATTGCCAAGGGTGATTTCAATGTATCTGTGAAACTGGACGTGGAACAGGGCCCGTTTCAAGAGGTGGTGGACAGTGTAAATACCATGGCTAGAGAGCTTGGCTCTGTAGAGAAGATGCGACAGGATTTTATATCCAATGTATCTCACGAGATCCAGTCCCCGCTCGCTTCCATCAGCGGATACGCTTCATTGCTGAAAAATAAAAGTGTGAATCCGGATCAAATGGTGTTATATGCAGATATTATTGAAACGGAGAGTAAGCGATTATCCAAGCTGAGCGGTAATTTGTTACGTCTTTCCGCATTGGAGTCCGATTATACTTCCATGGAGAAGAAAGCTTATCGTTTGGACAGACAACTTGAGAACATCCTTCTTATGCTGGAACCGCAATGGGCTGAAAAGCAAATTCAATTGGATGTATCTCTGCCTGTGACTACGATTATAGGGAACGAGGATTTGCTAAGTCAGGTGTGGATCAATCTTCTGCATAATGCAATCAAATTCACACCAGAAGAAGGAACTATTGGGGTAAAACTTGATTGTCATCAAGATGAGGTCGTATGTGCAATCACGGACAATGGCGTGGGCATCACATCAGAAGATCAGCTGCACATTTTTGAACGGTTTTTCAAGGCGGATAAAGCTCGAACCCGTTCCCAGGGAGGCAATGGACTTGGGCTGTCTCTTGTCCAAAAAATTGTGAAGATGCATGGCGGACAAGTTACTGCCAAAAGTGAGCTGGGACAGGGATCGGAATTTGTTGTGAGTTTACCCCTGATCACTGAAAATTCCTGAAATTAGATTGAATTTGTGGAGTATGGGATCGGATTTAGTGGAGCATCAGTCGTTTAACGACTGCTGCTTTTTTTGGTTTTTCGTCAGATCTTCAGATGTGAAACATTCTGACGAGAATATGAATATGCTGATTTCTTTATCCATTTAAATTCCGTTTAACTTCAAGCGCTAAGATAAGTTTGTGAACAGGAAACAACATGAAATTAAATAATAAATCTAGGAGTGATTGCTATGAGTAATCAACATAAACGTATCGCTATTATTGGAGCGGGTCCTGGCGGACTTACATTGGCAAGAATTTTGCAGCAGGCAGGTTACAGTCCTGTCGTGTATGAAAGTGATCCATATCCTGCATTTCGCGAACAAGGAGGTACACTTGATTTGGATCAGGAGAGCGGTCAAAAAGCATTACAGATGGCCGGACTACTCGATCAGTTCCATGCCATTTGCCGTTTTGAAGGACAGGCGTTAAAACTTTCGAATAAAAAAGGAAACATTCTGCTTGATGCCCAGGGAGACCTTGGTCCTACAGAACATGACCGTCCTGAAATTGACCGCTCCGTGCTGCGGACGATGCTGCTTGACTCGCTGCAGCCGAATTCCATTCAATGGGGGTATAAATTGTTGAAGGCTGTACCGCTTGATCAGGGACAACATGAACTGCATTTTGACAATGGGTTTACCGAAACCGTTGATCTGGTCATTGCAGCAGATGGTGCTTTTTCCAAAGTTCGTCCATTGGTCAGTGATGCAACCGCAGAATATTCGGGTGTGAGCATGATTGAACTTAACATCCTGAATGCCGCAGCCCAGTTTCCCGAACTTGCAGCATTTAATGGGATGGGAAGTATGTATGCCTTGGGCGATCACAAAGGAATTATGGCACAGCTGAATGGCGACAAACGGATTCGGGTTTACCTGGGTTTCAAGGTGGAACGAGATTGGCTGGAACAGAGCAATATTCCTTTTGAGAACTTGGAAGAAGCGAAGAAAAAGATATTGCCGTTATTTGAAGATTGGGACGAACAACTGAAGAGTTATATCCGATGTGCTAACGGGGCGATCACACCCAGACGAATATATATGCTGCCTGTCCCTCACCAGTGGGAACATAAATCTGGCGTTACACTGATAGGCGATGCCGCCCACCTGATGTCTCCCTTTGCGGGAGCAGGAGCCAATCTCGCGATGCTGGATGCTGCCGAGCTTGCCAATTCCATTATAAATCATGCTGATCTTGACAAAGCCGTGCAGGAATATGAAACCAAGATGTTTGAGTACGCGGGGGAAACGGCATCCGTTACCCAGTCCAACATGGAATTGTTTTTCTCGGACAATGCCATTGAAGCATTATGTGAACTAATGAATGAACTCACAATCCAAGCGTAAAAGGAGATCATAAAAATGAAAAAATCAGGTGTAATTTCTCTCGAACTCGGTATTGAGCTTCCGCAAGGCATGTGGACATACACGCCTTCGCTGTTATATTCGGAAGATGAATTAATTCTTGTGGACACAGGCGTGGCGGGAATGGTGCAAGAAGTATCCTCCAAGTTGAAGGAAGCTGGATATTCCATAGAACAGTTAACAGGTATTCTGCTCACGCATCAGGACCCGGATCATATTGGGAATCTAACCGAAATCATCAAGACCTATCCGGGTAAAAAGGTATATGCTCATGCTGCTGATCGTCCTTATATCGATGGAGAGCTTCCCCTGCTAAAACAAATGCCTCCAACAATGCAGCTCAAAACGGCCCATTTCCCATTAGTGTCTGGAGCTGTCGTTACAGATACTGTTGAAGATGGCGACAAATTGGCATTCGGTGGCGGAGTCATTGTCATTGAGACGCCAGGACATACACCTGGGCATATCAGTTTGTACCAACCTGCTTCCAAAACATTAATTGCTGGTGATGCCATGTTAATTCGCGGGGGACAACTGCAAGGACCTAACCCCGTCCAGACACCGGATTTGAAGCAAGCTTACGAATCGCTAAGCAAATTTGCTGCATATGACATCGAAAAAATCCTCTGTTATCACGGTGGTTGGTATGAAGGGAATGTAAACGAACGAATTGCGGAAATTGCAGCAGCCGGACCACAGGAATAAATACAGACGATTTAAATGATAATACCAATAAAACAGCCTGAGAAATCGGCTGCTTTATTGGTATTTGTTTTATAGATCCAACACCTCCGGCAGGTATCTTGATTAAGGCTTTTCTTTTGCCAGACGCTTTATTTCCGTGGAGGTTAACGCTTTATCATATACTTTTACGTTATCCATTGAGCCTTTATAGAAGGGATCGGCTGTATAGCGGCTTTTGCCCAAATAAGCTTCCGTTACTTGCAGATCTTTCGGGTTAAACGTGATTCCCGTGCTGCTTGCTACGACTTTTCCATTCACATACAGAATGCCGGTATCTCCCTGAAGGGTAACAGCGACATGCACCCATTGATTGGAGGGCAGCGGTTCAGCAGCAATCAGGCTCTGATCCCGTCCCTGATCATGAATGGTGAATTGCAGAGCTCCGGTATGCTGGGCGGGAGTAAGGAACATATGTCGGGTCAGGCCATTTCCAAAGTCGAAAATTCGCTGCCAGGCTCCGCCGCCACTCCAGTTGACCCATGCACTAAAGGTGAAATCGTTCGTATCGGTAATGATTCCGGGCAGCTGGATGTAGCTGTCGGTTCCATTAAAAGCAGCAGCCTGATTCTTGCTGCTAATAGCAGAAGTCACCACATTAAAGGCTTGCCCATGATATTCATTTTTGCTGAAATCCTGTGCGATTTTTGCAAGTTTCTTTTGTTCAAAAGTATATTCTCCAAGCAGCGGACTTACCGCTTGCTGTGGAATGATAACGTTAAACGTTTTGGAGCTTACCGCACTACCTTTGCGAATCGTTGCGGTTAAAGCCACCTTGGCATCTCCCTTGCCAGTGCGAGGACGGTTCACTACTCCGGTAGCGGACAGTGCAGAGGTGTTGGAAGATTTCCACGTAATTTCTGTGTCACGTGTTCCCTTGGTCGGGAGGGACAGGTTGAAGAATATGTTGCCTGTGTCGCCGATACTCAGGTCCTTTTTCACCGCATTGACAATATCCTGATCCTTCATTGCAGCCATCTGACTTCCCCAGATTGCCACGCCAGAGGAGGAGAGAGCGCTAAAGGTCAGAACCGCCTTTTGGGAATCTGGCTCCCATTCATGCGTGAAGACACCTTTATACACAACATTATTCGATGTGATTTGCACCTGATTGTCTGCTTCAAGACTCCATGTTCCCGTCACCGCACCACTAATCTGCCCATCTGCTGAGAACTGAACGGTCTGGGAAGATTTGATCTCGGCCGTGATTTCCTTCCCGTGATTCACCCATTTGTACTGACCAGCAATCTCCTGGTTTGTCAGTTGGGCAGTGTTTTCTTCTAATCCCGCATAGCGGTATGGAGAAACGACAGGCCATCCTTCCGAGTTCATATGCATCTCATGTACACGAACTTCATGCTCTTCTCCGCGCCCTGGAAAGCGGGAATGGAAGATCAGAAATTGTTTTCCCGTTTCAGCGTCAACATAAGCGGAGTTATGTCCTGGTGATACATAGCCGATACCCTGACCTGTGCCTGGATCACCGATCTGTCTTTGAAACAGGAAGTTTCCCAGTAATTTGACCCCAAAAGGCTCGATCGAACGGTCATCAAACAACGGTTTGTCCTTGTCCGCCTTGACGTTGATCATATCGTTTCCTTCAGCATCGAGGAAAGGTCCGTCAGGTGTTTTGGAGCGAGCTACCCGAATATTATATCCCCCGTCAGCACCCAGTCCGCCATAGGACAGATACAGATAATAATAGTCGGTTTCGGGACTATAGAGCATATAAGGTGCTTCAATTCGGCTGTGATTGCCTCCGGTCAGTTTTTTGCCATACCCCTGATTAGGGAGTGGTTTCCCCGTCGCTTCATCCATCTCCAGAATGAAAATCCCCCCGGAATAGGAACCGTACACCATCCAGAGCTTGCCGTTTTTATCGAAAAATACATCGGGGTCGACCACATTCGGATGTATGGTTGCATCATATATGGTGCCATCCTCACTGATCTCATCCCACATGCCGGATTTGAGCAGAATACCCTGATCCTTATAAGGCCCCTCAATGTTGTCTGCCACAGCAACGCCTAACGCAGAGCGGGGAGAGTCCCCTTTGCATGCATTGTAGTACATATAAAATTTGCCATCCGCCAACTGAATGACGTCTGCTGCCCATAACGTATCGGTCTGTGCCCATTGCAGGGCTTCAGCGAATTCCTTGGTTACATTAGGCACAACAGGGTTGTCATCCGTAACCCCGGAGGCGACCGAATCCCAATTCATCAAATCTTTGGACTTTGCCACTTGAAGATGTGAACCAAAAATATAAAAGGTATCACCCACCTTAATAACGGAAGGGTCATGAACGGAAACATTCCTGAATGCTGGAACTGCATTCTCAATGGATGTGGAAACTTGCGGGCTGGAACTGATTGCCCCCGGACTATCCGCGAATACCGAGACAGGAGCCAAAGCTGTTGTCGTAAGTAATGCAGAGCTCAGTAAAGAAATGTTAAGTACGCTTACCCAATAACGTTTCATACGTTTCCCCTTTCCCGATACCTGAAATGAAAAATAACCCTATGCATTGCCGCAAACGTTAACTGGTTGGACTGCCCTCCTTTTGATTATCACGAATGATCAAGCGCTTTCATTTGTTATATTATCAATCAATTTATATATTTGTAAACTATAAATATCAGGTTAGTTTGACTTGATGATGGAGAGGGAGATAGGCAAAAGGTCAATGTATTCGTAAGAATTCCTATGGTATAACAGATTTTTTGTGATTTTGGGATTGATATCTTTACGCGGAATAAGATACTATACGATTAGATCATGTATTTATATATTTATTAATCAATTTATATTTATACGAATTAAAAAAAGCTCATCTACGATAATTTACGCTACATAGGAGGAATGAATATGACTACATTTCACAATCAACTAATCGCACACTATAAGTTTGAAGACGCAGCCGACATTGGCAAGGATAGTTCAGGGAACGGGCACGTTGGAGCTGCTGCAGGAGAGAAATCGCCCCACATTTCTGAAGTGAATGGCAGACTGGCGGTGACTTTTACCGGAGGATCGAACGGAACATCCTATTTGGAACTGCCTTCGAATTTGCTGCAAAATGTAAGCGACAACACCGGCGTGACGGTTGCAGCATGGGTCCATTTGGGCAAGGGATCAAACGTGTGGGAGCGAATTTTCGATTTCGGTAAAGGAGAAAAGGGCCCTTATTTATTTCTGACTCGTCAGATGCGAGGCACGTTATACGCAGGCGATGATCTGGTTGTAGACCCGGGACGCGGATTTGCCAGTGGGGAATGGATGCATATTGCTTTGTCCGTAGCTGGCAGTCAGGGCGGCACACGCAGCAGCGCGGGTCCTATTGTATATGTGAATGGAGAGAAAGTAGCGGATGGCTCCATCAGTCAGACATCCAGCGGCAATTATGCCAAGCTGCGCAAATGGTTTGATTCGTTCGCAGACCCTGCGAACTATAGCCGCAATTATATTGGACGTTCTCAGTACGCGGCAGATGTGGATTTTGCAGGCTCATTGTCCGATTTTCGGATTTATCAGGCCGCTCTATCCATGGATGAAGTGATCGAAGTCATGTGCGAGTCCCTGACGGATGAAGAGATTGTGAAGCTGGCAGGAGATAAATATTTGTCTGCTCCAGCTCGGATTATTACCAAAGATGTGTCATTGCCTGTCGATTTACTGGGGGGCAAGGTAAACGTTCAATGGAATTCAAGTCAGCCTGAAGTTCTGTCAGCGAATGGAGAGGTTCAACCTCTAAGCTCGGCACAGGAGATTCGTTTGAACGCACTTTTAACCAAAGGTGGAAATACGCTGAACAAAAGTTTCGATGTGTCCGTTGTTCCAGAACACCTTCCGCCTTATACCGTTACAATCCATGGGGACCAGCATGTGACGGATATTAGTGAAGTGATGTATGGCCTATTCTATGAAGATATCAACAATGCAGCGGATGGGGGTATCTATGCGGAGTTAGTTCAGAACCGCTCGTTCGAATCCTTTGCATTCGATACGTACTCGCATGACTCTGGTGTATGTGGTTGTTCGACAGGCCGGAACCGTGATCCTTTGTTTGCCTGGTCCGGGGATACCGAGAAAATGATCGTACAGCATACCGATGGAATCAACACTCATCTTAACGTGGAAGACCCGGAAGTGAACGCTTATTATGTAACGGTTCAGACGGGTGCGACCATTCGAAATCGCGGATTCTCGGATTCCAATCAGCATTGTGCCATGTCCATCAAGAAAGGGGAGGCATATGATTTTACCGTCTGGGCCAAGGCCGTATCCGCAGGAACGATTACGGTTCAATTGCAGGACGGGAACGGTGATGCCATCAGCGATTCAGTTACCCTGCAAGTTGAGGGAGGTAACACATGGAAGAAGTACGGGATCGCCTATTCCGATACCCGTGTCCTTGTGGCCCATGCCGAGATCAGCGGTCATGCAAGTGGCAGCCATGTGTTGACTCACCCCAATTCTCCCCATAGCCATAGCACCCATTCGAACGTGACCCTGACCGGAACGGAGACCGCGCAGGGGCAATTGGCACTTACCTTTGAAGGAGACATTTCCATCGACATGGTGTCGTTGATTCCGCAGAATGTATGGGGAGCCGATCCGAAAGAGCAGGGTGTATCCGCTTCAGCACACGCCAACTACACCGGGAATCCGAACTATCGACTCAGAAAAGATCTGGTTCAGGCCCTTGTCGATCTGCATCCGAAGTTTCTGCGTTTTCCGGGGGGATGTATTTCCGAAGGTTCGTTCATTTGGGACAATGTGTATGACTGGAAGGATTCGGTTGGAGCGGTGGAGCTCCGCAAAGAGAACTATAACGTCTGGGGTTACATGATGACGATGGGTCTCGGCTATATGGAGTATTTCCAGCTGGCAGAAGATTTGAATGCTGCTCCGGTTCCAGTTATGGCCTGCGGCGTTCTGTGCCAGGCTCGTTCAGATTACGCACATCCGGCGGGTGGCGCTTTGAGGGATTATTATATCCGAAACTTTACAGACCTGATCGATTTCGCGCTCAGCACGGATATTGAACATAACGAATGGGCTGCCATCCGAAGCAGCATGGGACATCCTGAACCATTCGATCTGCGTTATCTTGGCGTGGGCAATGAGAACTGGGGAACTGAATTTTTTGCCAACTTTGAAGTATTCAAGACGTCAATTGATGACTATATGAAACGTAATTATCCTGATCATGAGCTTCATATCATTTCGACAGTCGGCGCCCAGGCGGACGATGATGCGTACCAACAGGGCTGGAAATTCCTGAGCGGCAATCTGACTGGATCAGCCCAGGTGGCTTTTGCAGATGGTAAAGAGGTCATCGAAGAGACGGTCACTTGGTATGAGAACCAGGACAACTATATGGATACCATTGCGGATGAGCACTACTATCGTTCCAATGACTATCTGCTGAACAACGTGGATCGGTACAACTATTATGAGCGGGCTTATCATGAAGACGGCAGTATGAATTGGACAGAGACATCCAAAGTATTTGTGGGAGAATATGCATCCACGGACAAAAATACACTGGCAGGTGCGATCGCAGAAGCGGCAGTCATGACCGGTTTTGAAAATAATGCGGATATTGTTCGCCTGGCTGCCTATGCGCCGCTGTTCAACAAAGTACTGACAGACGGCACCTATCGCTGGACGCCGGACTGCATCTGGTTTGATGATGAAACGGTGTGGTACACACCCAATTACTATGTGCAGCAGCTTTTTGCCAAGTATGTGGGTGAGCAGGTGCTGGGAACTTCATTTTCAACGTACAGCAAGGGTCAACCGATGGAACTCATTCCACGAGGCGGTATCGAGATTGCGACGGGGAATGCTGATATTGTGGTGAAACGGATTACGGTCACATCGAACCAGGATGGCAGCGTGCTGTTTACAGAAGATTTCAGGGAGCGGACAGCTCTGAATGAGGCGTGGAATCAGATTCCGGGATCGGCAGGATATACGCTGGAGACGGGAAAAGGACTGATTTTGAAAGCCCAGGCAAGCGGCCTGAATGGGTTGTATCTTCTGAACGATGATTGGTCGAATTATAAAGTGGAAGTCGAGGCTCAGCGCATAGCGGGTGAGGATGGCTTCACCATCGGTGTTGGATTGACGGATATATCACCTGAGAAAAAGGATGTCATTGAATACGCAATCGGATATGGCGGCAATGCAACGGGAGTCAAAGTATATAAACAAGGTGTAGAAGGGTATACACTCGGTGATTATTCTTCCAGTTCAGCGGCAGGTAATCTCCGGTCGGCCAACTATGAACCGCTGGCGAATGATACGAATTATACGATTACGGTCAATTATGGTGGTGACACAGGGAAGAATCTGATCTGCTCGTATACCGATGGTCACACGACCAGCCGAATTCTGGATTACAAGCTGGAAGCGTACAACCGGGACGTATTTCACTCCGTTACGAGGGATGCGCAGCATGTGTATGTGAAGCTGGTGAACGCAGACGGGGTGGACAAAGCAACCCGAATTTGCCTTCAGAATCTGAGCGTTACCTCTGTTGCGAAATGGATAGCACTTGGCGGAAATGAAGAATTGTTACACGTGCCTAATGTGAACCAGAAGAATGATGAGAAAATTGTTCCACAAGAACAAGTGATACATCTGCAGGAGGATTCGGTTGTTTTGCAGCTTCCTGCTCATTCGGTCAATGTGCTGGTTATGGATGTCCAGAAATATTAAGTAAGAACATCTCAATAATTAATAACCTGATGCAGCCTTAGAACCGCGATACTCGCGGTTTTTTGGTGTTCCGGGAAGAGAGTCAACAAAAGATACCTAAAGTAAATAGCCTACACTATTGCCGATTCCTGACGGATTCTATAATGAATTTGAAGGAGGAGACAGCTTATGCGTTCCAACTACAAACAATTTATACGAAACGTGCCGCTTCATCTCATGATATTGCCTGGACTGATCATCATTATTGTATTCGGTTACATTCCGATGGCGGGACTCTCCATTGCCTTTCAGAATTTCTCTCCCATTGCCGGATTCAAAAATATGAACTGGGTCGGCCTGGACAATTTCAGGTATCTGTTCGATCTGCCGGGGTTCGGACAGGTCGTATGGAATACCGTATTTATTTCCGCGATGAAAATTGTGTCCGGTTTGGTCATTCCCGTACTTGTGGCCCTGCTCCTGAACGAGGTGCGCAGAACAGGCTTTAAACGAACGATTCAGACGGTCATCTATATGCCGCATTTCTTCTCCTGGGTCATTTTGGCTGGAATCATTGTGGATGTATTATCCCCCAGTACCGGGATCGTCAATATGCTGCTTAAGGCGATAGGCGTTGAACCTGTTCAATTTCTGGCCAGTAACGAATGGTTTCCTTACATACTCGTCATTACGGACCAATGGAAAGAATTCGGATTTGGCACGATTATATATTTGGCCGCACTGACAAACATTGATAAATCCCTGTATGAAGCATCTGTAATGGATGGAGCAGGAAGATGGAAGCAGACCTGGCATATTACGCTGCCTGGCATTCGTCCCATCGTGATTCTGATGGTTACACTGAGTCTGGGTAACGTACTAAACGGTGGTTTTGACCAAGTGTTCAACCTTTACAATCCGCTCGTCTATGAATCCGGAGATATTCTGGATACGATGATCTATCGGATCGGTCTGCAGGATGCGCAATATTCGGTATCAACCGCATTGGGTCTCATTAAGTCAGTCGTTTCGTTTATCTTTATCGGGCTTGGTTATTTCCTCGCCTATCGATTAGCCAATTATCGGATTTTCTAGAAAGGAGGCAAGAACATGCATCACGCTTCGAGAGCCTATCGTTGGTTTCTGGGGATGAATTATGTCATCCTGACCCTTCTTGCCTTGCTGTGCCTTTTTCCCATTGTGAATATTCTGGCAATTTCGTTTAGCTCAAGTGATGCAGTCAAGGCGGGGAGTGTCACATTCTGGCCGGTGGACTTCACTTTGTCTTCGTATAAATACATTCTCGAAAATCAGCAGTTTCTAAATTCATTCGGTACAAGTCTTCTCCGTGTTGTACTCGGAGTTGCGACCAACCTGATTTTCACGATTCTTGTAGCCTATCCGCTCTCCAAAGAGGCAGCGAAGTTTCGTTCCAGAACGTTCTATGCGTGGATTTTTGTCTTTACCATGCTGTTCAGTGGTGGACTGATTCCGGGTTATCTGGTTGTTAAGGAAGCAGGTCTGTTGGATTCGATCTGGGCCCTGATATTACCTGGAGCGGTTCCGATCTTTAATGTATTGCTTATGCTGAATTTCTTCAGGGGTTTGCCGAAGGAGCTGGAAGAGGCGGCTTGGATGGATGGCGCAGGCCATTTTCGCACACTATGGAGCATTTACCTTCCTATTTCATTGCCCAGTATCGCAACCATCACACTGTTTGCCATGGTGGGGCACTGGAACGCCTGGTTTGACGGCATGATTTATATGAAAAGTCCGGAAGGTTATCCGCTGGCCACGTATCTGCAATCGATGCTCCAGCAAGTGACGATGATTCAGAGTGAGATGATGACCCTTGAGGATGCAACGCTGTTAAGTCAGGTGTCGGACAGAACGACCCAGGCATCCCAAATCTTTTTGTCTGTTATCCCCGTTCTACTCGTGTATCCGTTCCTGCAAAGGTATTTCGTTCATGGACTTGTTGTCGGTAGTGTAAAGGGATAAGATCGATGGAGGAAAACCAATGGGAGGAGCCGATTTCCGGCTCCTTTTTGCCGTTGAGGAGAGGAGTGAAGGGGAAATGAGATTCGCAATGGGTAGCTGGAAAAATGCATCCATCGTCGTCAAACTGATGATTGCCTTTGTGCTCGTCATTCTGCCCTTATATGGGATCAGTATTATGATCACGCATACCAGCTCCAAGCAAATGCAGACGGAAGTGGAGAAGGCGCATGAATCAAAGCTTTATTTTTACCACAATCATCTGCAATTTGAACTGGAGCGAATGAGTGGACTTGTTACCGAATTTTCGTTCGATGAAACGATGTCCACCCTAAGTACACGAGCTGCGATTATGAGCAGATATGAGGTGACTTCCAGTCTCAATAATATCCATAACAAGCTGGGGCAGATCATGGTGACGAGTCCCTATATCAGCGATGTTGTGTATTACGTTCCGGCTCTGCATAAACGGGTCAGCGCGGTGGACGGAATTCGCAATGTGGAGGATACAGAATGGAAGAATCTGCTGGCAACTATGGGGAATCTGAATGGTGAGTTGTCTTATTCGGATAACAATCTTTATTTTCTCAAAAGCAATCCGTATAACATGAATCATGAGGAACCGCCCAATTTTATATTAGGCATCCGCTTGTCTGCGGAAGAACTGAAGCACAGATTGCAGCAGCTCGCGGAAACAGGAGGCAGTGATATTACACTGAGCTTCGGTGAGCAGCACAATGTGCTCATTTCTTCTTCGGATGAACCTGTATCGGCCGCACAATTGCAACAGGTATCACCGGATTCAACTGAAACCATGCAAGTGACGAGATTTCAATCCGATCCATATCTGTATTATTCGCTATATGATCCCGATCACTCGTTCACGCTGACAGCCAGTATCCCTAATGATGTGCTCCAAGCTCCCCTGGAACAATACAACCTGTGGCTGTGGACATTGACACTTATTTCAATTGTTATCATTATGATCTTCTCCTTTTCGATCTACAGGTCCATTCACAAGCCGTTATCTGTGCTCATTCGCGGGTTCAGAATGGCGGAGCAAGGTCAGACAAGTATTCATATTCCGCAATCCAGACGCGATGAATTCGGTTATTTATACTCTCGCTTCAACCACATGATAGAGCGCTTACATATTTTGATTGATGAAAATTATGTTGCCCGGATTCGAACCAGTGAGGCGGAACTCAAACATTTGCAGTCCCAGATTCAGCCTCATTTTCTATATAACAGTCTGTTCAGCATCAAACAAATGGCCGAAGTCGAAAATGTTGAATTAATTCAAGAATTCACCGACTATTTGGGTCAATATTTCAGGTATATGTCCAGAGATTCTCATTCCGAGGTATCGCTTGGTGAAGAGGTGGACCATGCCTTGGTCTATGCTTCCATTCAGAAAATCAGATTTGGCTCAAGAGTTCAACTGCAACTGGAGGAACTAAGTAGAGAGTATCGAGATATCGCCATTCCCCGAGTCATTATTCAGCCGATTGTGGAGAACGTTTTCGAGCATGCCCTTGCCAAACGCAGTCAGGGAGGGATTCTGAAATTATCTTATCGAGTCGAACACGACAAATTGTCTATTCGGATAGAGGATGATGGCGATCAATTAACGGATGAAATCCTGAGCGGCCTGCAAGCATCTTTTCAGGAATCTGCGAATCAGAGACATGGGAATGAAGAGATTACGGGACTGATGAATGTGAATCAACGTTTACAGATCAAGTTCGGGGCGGGCTATGGTCTTTGTGCGCAGCGCAGTGCGTTGGGCGGTTTATGCATGATTTTAAATATTCCATGGAGACGGGAGTAGTCGAATGCAGCGGATGTTAATTGTAGATGATGAACCGGTTATTTTGGATGGTCTTTATGCTTTCTTTCAAAAAGCGGATTTTCAGGATATGGAGATCATTAAGGCATACTCTGCCTTTGAAGCAATCGAGTGGTTAAATTCCGTCAAAATTGATATCGTACTCAGCGACATTTGCATGCCTGGTATGGATGGCATGGAGCTGATCGAGAAGATTATGGATCGTTGGCCACGATGCAAAGTGCTATTGCTGACAGGTCATAACGAATTTGATTACGCACATCAAGCGATACGTAACCCTTGTGTTGTGGATTACCTGTTAAAGACAGAGGGCATGAGTCATATTCGTGCAGCGGTAGAGCGGGCGTTAACACAAATTTCGGAGGAAAATGATTTCCGTTACCAGCATGCCTGGTTTCGCAGCAAGCTGCCCAGAGCGCTGCCGCAGCTGCAAAGACAGTTGCTGCTGGATCTTCTAAAACGAACAGAAAGACATGATATCGCCTCGCTTCAGGAAGAATTGGATGCGGTCCAGTTACCCTTCATGTCCAACGAGCTTGTAATCCCGGTCATCATACGGGTTGAGGAATGGAACAACTATCTAACTCAGGCGGACCGGAGTTTAATTCGCTATGCGGTTGCCAACGTTGCGGAGGAGCTGCTTCAGGATAAGGCCAAGGTCAAAGCTATTGATCTGGATTATCAGGTGATTGCCTGCTTTGTTCAGCCCAAGGCGGAGCCATCGATCTTCCATACAGGACTGGAGAAGTGGGAACAGACGCTGCGTTTTGTCTATGGAACGCTGGAGTCTGTGCAGCAATCCTGTGCGGATTGCCTGAATCTGTCCGTCTCCATTATGGTGAGCGAACAGGCGGTGGAGTGGATGGAGCTAAGTCAGGCCATTGCACAACTGCGCCTGTCGATCCATGAGGGCCCTGGACTTGGGATGGAGAAGCTTCTTCGGGTCAAGGTGCAGCATGATTCGCCGTACACTCCCAATATTTTGAATCAGCAGAGTGTTGCGACTCTTCATCTGGATCAGATCAGGCAGCGCGTTACAGCAGGAGATCGGGAGTGGATGGAGTCGTTTCACAAATGGACAGAGGCTGCAAAAGAAGGACTTCAGGATCCATTCTTTCGAATGAAGATCTATTCAGGCGCAGGTAATGCATTGATTGAGCTTCTTCATGAACTGGGCTTGTACGAATCAGCAATGGAGCAAATTGCGTTGTCTAGTATGCTTCATTTTGACATCCATACGCCTTGGTCCGATCTGGTCGTTTTCTATCAATCGGCATATGAATGGATCATCTCCAAAAGAAGTGTTACACGGATCCATGATCAGTCGCAGATTCTCATTACCATTCATCATTATATCAAGCACCATCTGGAGGATGACCTATCGCTAACCCGAATTGCACAGGAGGTTTCCCTTAATCCGTCCTATCTGTCCCGTTGGTACAAACGTATTACTGGCAAAGGCATATCCGACTATATTCACGACCGGCGTATTGAACGCAGCAAGGAATTACTTCTCGGCTCCACCTGCAAAATGCATGAAATATCCGCCAAGGTCGGATTTAGTGATCAGCATTATTTTTATCGTTTCTTCAAAAAAGCCACCGGCTGCACGCCGCAGGAATATCGCGATCAAAAAAGTTAGATCAAGTCTGAAATGGTAAATCAAAGATACCAGATGTCAACGGGGTACACTCGAAGTGATAGCGCTTTCTTACTAAAATAAAATTATATATAAGATGAAAGAAGATTAAACCATAACGGAGAGAGCAGAAGAGACCTGTAGAAGCGGAGCGTTCGCCTTTATAACCGGATTTCTCCCTTCAAAAAGGGATAAAGGAAATCTGGGGATAACAGCGATCAAAAGGTTGTTCTGCTATCGGAGTGCCACGTTTAATATTCATTAATTCATCTTATATACCTCACGGGAGGAATAAAAAGGGGGATTCGCATGAACATGTCATTAAAGAAATTCTCATTGTTAACGTTAACCATGGTTCTGGCAGCTACGCTTGCAGCCTGTTCATCGGGAACAGGTAGTGCTGAGAATGAAGCCCAGCCGAACACACAGCAGGATGCCGGAGGTCCGCTTACGAAATATGATCCACCCATCAAATTAACTTCAACCATGAATGAAACCGGTAAAGAATCACTTGCTGAGGGCGATACACACGCCAATAACATTTGGACCAGAGGATACAAGGACGAGCTGGGAATCGATGTCACCTACGACTGGATTGTCCCGGATGCCAATTATAACGACAAAATGAACGTTACCCTGGCGAGTGGCGATTTGCCGGATGTATTGAAAGTAAGTGCTGTGCAGTTTGAACAGCTGCATGAAGCGGGGATGCTGGAAGATTTGACTGAGGTCTATGATAAGTATGCATCCGATCTGGTCAAGCAATTTATGTCTGCTGAGGATGGAGCAGGTTTGAAGCCAGTGACCAAGGAAGGGAAAATATACGCAATGGTCAGTTTCCCAGGCTCGCTGGATTCCTCGGATATGATATGGATTCGCCAGGATTGGTTAAAAAAGGTCGGACTTGAAGCGCCAAAATCTATGCAGGACGTTATCAAGATTGCGGAAGCCTTCACCTTCGAAGATCCGGACGGTAACGGCAAAGATGACACGTATGGTATTGCACTCAACAAGGACTTGCCGATTAATGCGTTCCTGCTCGGTTATCATGGTTATCTCGAAACCTGGATCAAGGATGCTTCAGGCCAGGTTGTGAATGGTACCATTCAGCCTGAGGTGAAGGAAGGATTACGCGAACTTCAAAATCTGTATTCGAAGGGTGTACTCGACCCTGAGTTTGGTGTTAAGGATTTTACGAAGATGATGGAAGATGTGAATGCAGGCAAATCAGGCATGTTCTTCCTGCCGCAATGGGCACCATTTCAGGTTAGCAGCATGATCAAGAAGGATAAGAACGTAGACTGGCTGCCTTATCCGGTTCAATCGATCGACGATCAACCTGCCAAAACGCAGAATCACTTAAGCTTGGGTGGCATATTTGCCGTACGTAAAGGATACGAACACCCGGAAGCATTGATCAAGCTGCTGAATTTTCAGGCAGAGAAAATGTTCGGTGAGTCAGCCAAGGAAGAACGTGCTGCGTATTTGAACGGCTTGACCGGACTTGGTTTTCATAATGCGACCGTGTCCAATCTGCCTGCCAACAAAAACGTAAAAGCACAGGATGAAGTCGAGCAGGCGCTCAAAACGGGAGATACATCCGGATTAGAGCTTGAAGCGAAACTGTTCTACGATGATATTATGGATTACCGCAATGGAAATCTGGATAAATGGCATATGGAACGTATTTTTGGACCGGAAAGCTCACAGGGTGTTATTAAATATTATCGGGATAACGACCTCATTGTCATGAATGAATTTATCTATGCCCCAACAAGAACCATGAACACGAAACAGGCAACCCTGGATAAACTGCGCGCTGAGACGTTTCTGAAAATTATCTACGGCAACCTGTCTATTGATGAGTTCGATAACTTTGTTGCAAATTGGAAAAAGCTTGGTGGTGACCAGATCACTCAGGAAGTGAATGAAGTCATAAATGCAAATAAATAAGGCATAGTAAAGGCACATTAAAATAGCAAATGCCACTCTGCGTACGATACGCAGGGTGGCATTTTGTATTACAAGCGAGAAAGGTCATCCGGTTTCATGAGAGCCTTCTTTCTGCTTCTTGCGATATTCATTGGGGCTGCAGCCCATCTCTTGCTTAAACAGTTTAGTGAAGTGAGAGTAGTTGGTATAGCCGACATTTCCAGCAATGGTATGCACCGAATGTGCGGTGGTCTCCAGTAGATGCCGGGCCGCCACAAGACGGGTATGGATGACATAATGACCCAGTGAAATGCCCATCTCTTTCTTGAACAGCCGTGCCAGATAATCCGGGTTCAGATAGACCATCTCCCCCAGATTATTCCTCGTTAAATCTTCTCCATAATGCGTGCGTATATAATGGGTAATCTCATGTACAACCGACTTGGGCTGTTCGGCAACATTCAGATATTCCGCAGCCGTATTAACCAGATAGGCAATATAGGATTGCATGTCTTCAATAGAGTGCAGAGATTGCATGAACAATTGATCATTTGTTTTGCCCATATACAGCTTGTGCACTTCGATCTCCTTACTCTTCAATTGTGCATACACGAGTTGAACCAGATCAAGACGCAACAAACTTAGAACAGCGGTACCCACTACACCTTCATGAACCAGTTGATGCATGTAACGACCCGTTTCATCCAGAAAAGCCTGAAAGCGGTTTTCATTCAACAATTGCTCCAGTAATCCCAGATCAGGTGGGGTGTAATTCAATTCGGGTCTATTATAGTTTTCCAGTAAAAAGGTTTGGTTGCGGTGTTTGATTCGTTCTTCATTCATAAGCAACAACTCGTTGATGGTATGACGAATCTGACCCAGCGGCAGAGAGAACCCGATACTACAGCAGACATCCGACTTTAGGTAATTATTAACCTCAGGGATGAACAAACCGCACATGGATTCGATCAGCTGTTCATCCGGCGCTCCGTTCCATTTTAGAATAATCATCCAGTTATGATCCTTGATCTCGGTAATGGCTTCAATGGAGAAGAGAGTGTCCTGAAACCGTTCAACCATCACATTCAAACAAGCGTAGTCAAACAGGTTCTTGTCCGTCTTGCCCAGCGTATGATCATACGGAAACAGGTTAACCAGAATAGGCAGAAACAGATCTGTTGTTTCGTAAGGCAGATTTTGTTCTGTCAAAAAGGCAGAGACGTCGGCAGGGCCGGAAGGAAAAGTTTTACCCGAGATCAGCCTGCGCCAGCTGTCCTCAATTAGTTTGCTCCTATTTTTCTGCCACAGTTCACCCTCATGAATGGCTTTCTCAATGAACTGCTGGTCTCGGGCTTTGGCAACTGCCTTTTGAATAATAAGCGTTAACTTGTCAAACTCGATAGGCTTTAGAAAATAATCAAAGCTTTGCAGCTCAATTGCTTTCTGGGCATAGTTGAAGTCGGCATAGTTGGTCAGAAATATCGTCTGTACATTATGTGATTCCTCCCGGACCCATGCGAGCAGTTCCAGCCCGCTTCCCTGAGGCATCTCTATATCACATATGAGAATCTGTACAGGATGATTTTGCAGAACCTCCTTGGCCTGCGCGATATTATAGGCTGTAAATATCGTATGAATCCCCAAGGCCTTCCAATCAATTTTCTTTTCCAAAGCCATGACAACAAAGTAATCATCATCAACCAGCAATGCATTCATGGTTTGTCACCTCTCCCGGAGTATCTGAATTCAGTATCATTTTAGGCAAGGAAAGCGTGATCCGAGCGCCACTTGCGTCGTTTGCAAACGTAATATTTGCTTCATCCCGATATAACAATTCCAAACGCTGGATGGTATTCATAATGCCGATCCGGTTACCGCCAGTTTGTTCAAGCGCTTCGCCACGCATCAGAGCGTCAAGAACATCCGGGCTGAAGCCTGGTCCTGTATCCGAAATCCGGATGAGCACATGATCGCCATTTTCCTGTCGTTGTTCCGTCACGGATAAAGTAATACATAATTCCCGGTCCCGAGAGACCCCATATTTAACTGCATTTTCGATGAATGTCTGAATGACGAGTGGTGGCACTGCGATGCCCGTGATCATATCTGGATGTTCAATGCGATAGGAAAAAGCATCACGGTAACGCGACTTCTGGATGTCCAGGAATGTCCTCACATGTTCAATTTCATTCTCCAGAAGCACGAAATTCTCTCCACTTTGAAAGATATATCGGAAATATCGGGACGTAGCCAGGGCCATATTCTCAATTTCCTCGTACATCTGCATCTGTGCCATACTGTACATGCTCGTCAGACAATTCAGGAAAAAGTGCGGCTTAATCTGCAATTTCATATAATCCAGTCGTATTTTTTGTTTCTCCAATTCCTGCTCGTAGCGATCGATCTTGAACCGTTTAATCTGGCTTACCAGTTCTTTAAACTGTGCATTGACCTGTTCCAGTTCCATTATCCGGCTGCTCTTGAAGTCTGTCGCTTCATCTCCTTCGTTAATACGCGCCAGATTTTTGGAGAATCGCTGAATGGGAACAAGCAGATTTCTCCTGAAAAACATGATGATTGCACTTAACGTGGAGGTCACGATCAGAAAAAGCAGCATAATGAGCAGCTGAGCGACCATGATTTTCTCGAATGTGCCAAACTTGATGGCCATATGCACGCTGAATGCCGCATTGGAGAAGTCGCTGCTGACAATGTTATGAGACTGGAACAGATCGAGAAATGAATGTCTCTCTTCTGGTATGTGATCCCCGCCGGCAGGTCCGGAAAGTTGCACTCCATTTTCGTCTACCAGAGAGGCGTACCCGTTGGCACCCAGATTAATTTGCTGGAGAGGGGCGATCAGTTCATCTGCAGATATCAAGGCAACAAGATAACGGTTGTAGTACGGCACAATATTGATAAGATAAGAAGTGCCGTTCACGTGAATTGGTGTCCAGTGGGAATAGAACTTCTCATATACACCTTTATCACGGGTTAGCGTAATGATTTGTTTTTTCACTTCTGAATAATCCGAATAGGAGATACTTATTGGTGCGCAGTTGAGGAAATATTCACTATTCTCCAAATAATAAAAGAAATTGTACGACTGCCCGTAGTTCCGCTGTAGTTCGGCGAAGAGCAAATGTAGTTTCTCGTTGGCTTTCAAGAACGGAATACTGTTCACGCCATATGTATTCATGTTGTCGAGATTTTCGTCATTGGCCAGTGTCCACCCCATGAAATGATTAATGTACGCAAAGTCGTGATTAATGCGATTGATGTACAGATCGGCTGCATCCTGCAAGTATTGGGTGGATTGCTGTTTGACCATGGAGATGGAAGCAATGCTGATCACGAGATCCAAGATGAGCACGACAAAAGAAATGACGAACATCATGCGGATATAATGCCGGATGGGGTATGGTTTGATGGTGTTCAGGTTTGCCATGGAACAATGCACCACTTTCTTGATCGCTTGGTTATGAATACGCTTTAATATCTCAGGAATAGTATAAAACCTTTGTTTGAAAAAAACATAAAAGATTTGCATCTTTTGATTCAGAAGTCCGGATTACACACACGAAAGTCTGGATAACGATATGATTTTTGCCCTTAACCGTCTCGGTTACTTGTAAAGTTCATGGATGGAACCATAGAAGTCCGAATAACGTCCTTAGCGGTCCGATAAACCCAATGTGAAGCAGTTTATACTGAAGCTATTCCAGAGATGACAGGTCCTACGGGAGAGCAGCATCAGTATATTTACAGGAGGGAAGGAAGAACCATGAGGACCAATCCACTTTATATGGGAAGAACGTTGGAGAGAATTAGGCGAAACTGGGGCCTTTACGTTTTGCTTTTTCCAGCGGTTCTGTTGACACTTTTATTTGCCTACAAGCCGATGTACGGCGTATTAATCGCCTTTAAGGACTACAGTCCGGCACTTGGGATCGGAGACAGCCCTTGGGCTGGATTCAAATACTTTGAGAAATTCTTCAAATCCTATCAATTTACGAATACGATTCGTAACACACTTGTGATCAGTCTGTACAGCTTGGCTACTTTTCCGATTCCAATTATGCTTGCACTACTGGTGAACCAGATGAGAGCAGGGAGGTTCAAGAGATTTTTTCAGACAGTCTCCTATATGCCTCACTTTATTTCTACCGTTGTTATGGTCGGGTTGATGCTGATTCTGTTCTCGCCAAGTACAGGACTTGTAGGCAATATGTATCAGCTGTTTGGGGCACAAGCACCGGACTTAATGGGTTCATCAGCTCTGTTCAGCAGTGTATATGTATGGTCTGACGTGTGGCAGCATGTCGGTTGGGACAGCATTATTTATATTGCAGCGTTGTCTGCCGTAGACCCAAGCCTCTATGAAGCGGCCACGGTTGATGGGGCAAGTCGATGGCACAAGGTTCGTTATATTGATATTCCGATGCTGCTGCCGACTGCCATAACGCTGCTTATTCTGCGGGTAGGCGGATTACTCGGCGTAGGATTTGAAAAGGTGTATCTGATGCAGAACGACCTGAACATTCTCTCAAGTGAAATTCTGTCCACTTATGTATACAAAATCGGGTTGCTGAGCAGTCAATACAGCTTCTCCTCAGCAATAAACCTGTTTAACACGGTCATTAATTTCATTTTGCTTATTCTGGTCAATCAGTTGTCCAAGAAATACAGTGAAAACAGTCTATGGTAGAGGGGAGACAAACAAGATGAGTGTTATGGAACCGGCAGCAATGACCAGAGCTCCCCGTGCAAAACGTCGATCACGTGTTTCGATTGCAGAAGTCGTACTGTATGCCTTTGCAGTTCTTTTTCTGATTGCTATCATTTATCCAATCTATTTTATAATCATTGCCTCGTTCAGTGATCCTTCATCTGTGGCTAACGGACAGGTGTGGGTGTTTCCGAAAGGTTTTACGCTGGAAGGATATAGGGAACTGCTGCGACACGAAAATATCTGGATCGGATATCGAAATACCATTCTGTATACGGTGGTGGGAACGCTCTTCGGGCTTGTCGTTAATATTTCGGCGGCTTATGCATTATCGAGAAAAGATCTGGTCGGGCGCAAATTTTTCTCGCTGTTCTTTATCTTTACGATGTTCTTCAGCGGGGGCTTGATTCCAACCTTCCTGACGATCCGCGACTTCCATCTCTATAACACGTTCCTTGTGATGGTGCTCCCGTTCTCCGTGGTAGTTTTCGACATGATTGTCGCCCGGACATTTTTCCAGACCAGTATTCCGGGGGATCTATGGGAAGCTGCCCAGATCGATGGCTGTGGTAACCTGCGGTATTTCGTACTGATCGTATTACCGCTGTCCAAAGCAATCATCGCAGTCCTCGGACTATGGATTGCTGTAGGGTATTGGAATTCATATTTTAACGCCCTGATTTATCTGAAAGATCCGAATCTGTATCCGCTGCAACTGATTTTACGTAATATTCTCATCACGAATCAGATGCAGTCTGGCATGGGTACAGGAGAAGCAGCACAAGTTGCTCTGCGTCTTGCCAATTTAATGAGGTATTCCGTTATTATTATCGCCACAATTCCAATCATGTGTGTGTATCCGTTCATCCAAAAGTATTTCAATCAGGGGGTGATGATCGGCGCAGTGAAGGAATAGGCAGGTTGAATTTCATTACGAATCAAGGGGGTTCACAAATGGGGAAAAAGATAGGCAAGAAGTTATTTACCAAAATGAGCAGCGTGCTTCTTGCGTCGGTCATGTTGGTCAGTGTTGTTGGTTGTAGTAGCGGGAATGGTAGTGAACCTGCGGACACTACGGTATCAAGCGATTTTAATCAGGAAGGTCTGCCAATTGTCAATAAACCGGTCACACTCAAGGTACTGACGGTTCGTTGGGGGAATATGGGCGACACCTTTACTCAGAACCAATGGCTCAAGGATTTGGAGAAGGATTCCAATGTGAAAATTGAGTGGCAGGTCATGTCCTCTAATGACTGGGGTGAGCAGAAATCCATTATGCTTGCCAGTGGTACACTCCCGGACATTATCCTGGGTGACCAGGTGTTCAGCGATTCGGACATTGTAAACAACCTGAGCTATTTCCGTCCACTGGATGAGTACATTGACTCGTATATGCCCAACTTGAAGGCGGCTATGCAAGAGACGCCAGATATGAAGAAAATCAGCACGTTTCCTGATGGCAAAATCTATTCCATGCCAACAAGACTGCCTGCCCGTCCGAAGAGCCGGAATCAGCCTGTAATCAATAAGGCTTGGCTTGATAAGCTGGGGCTGAAAGCACCAACGACAACAGAAGAACTGTATCAGGTATTGAAAGCGTTTAAGGAAAAAGATCCGAACGGAAATGGAAAACAGGATGAAATTCCGTACACGGAAACGGGTCTGAATGTGGACTTCCTGAATCCATTCGGAATCACTGACATTAATGCCAGCAGTATGATTGTGCAGGACGGTAAACCGGTCTTCTTCCCAACGACTGATGCCTATAAAGAAGCTCTTATTTATACACACAAACTGTATTCAGAAGGGTTGATTGATCAGGAACTATTCACACAAGACAATACAATGACATCAGCCAAATGGCAGAATGCAGACATTCCAATCGTCGGCTTCAGCAACCAATGGACGCCTGATGCGGTGTTTGGAAAGTGGAGCGACCAATATGAAGCGATTGCACCTATTGCCGGACCTGATGGCAAACGCTATCAGCCAGGTGATCCTGGCGGCATGAATCTGGCCCGTAATGAACTGCTCATTACAAGTTCATGTACTGTTCCTGAAGTAGCCGCACGCTGGGCAGATCAGTTCTATTCCAACGAAGCCAGTATTCAGAACTTCTGGGGTGCGATCGGAACGGTAATTGAGAAAAATGATGATGGCACATACACGCTGATGGACCCGCCGGCAGGCACCAGCGCCGATGCTTGGTACTGGGATCAATCCTTGCGTGATTTCGGTCCCAAATATGTAAGCCCTTCCTTTGAAGAAAAGATTAAGCTTAATCCGAAGGCGGGTGACGGACTCAAGCTGCAAATCGATCAGTTGGGCAGTGCCGATGTAACAACACCTTATCCGAAGGTTATGTACAATGCTGAAGAGTTCCAGGAGCTGCCAACGTTGACCACGGATATTGACGGTTATGTAGCAACGATGCGAGCTCAGTGGGTAACCAAAGGCGGTATCGAAGAGGGCTGGGATGCTTATATCAAAAAGTTGAATGATATGGGACTTGAACAGTTACTGACCATCCGTAATAATGCCTTTGAACGTTATATGAACGTCAAATAGAGTAGAGTTCAGTCTTATAATTCTTTGAATAATAAACAGGTGCGCCTCCTTATTGAAGGAGGGCACCTGTTTGTTCGTTTAGGATCTGCGTTTCAACAATATAACACCGCTGATGTTTGATGTTTTTTTGCTATAGACCACTTTAAAACCAATATCATGGTCCAGCAAGCAGTTTAAGGCGTTAATCAGCAATGCACCACGCACCAGTGTGAAGGTACAAGGGGATGTATTCCCAATCACACGCACACTTCTGATTCGGCGTGCAGAACCGGGAACAAGCGGGTTTCTGGACCAATAGATCAATACCAGATCCGGTTGTGGAACAGCCTTTACACTAACCATCCTCATCATCTCTTTTCTATTAGAATCTTTATAGTACATGAAAAGAAGATGAGGATGGTGCTAGACAAAAGATGCGATATTTAATAAATGGGATAAAGTGGTGGCGATTGGAATGAGCAGGGATCCCATGGATGAGAAAAAGGCAAATCCGGGTTCTATTGAAAATCACGAATAGCAAGAAAAAGGATCTCCCTTCGGAGGTCCTTTTCTTTACAAAGAAAATGAGCAGTATTTCCTTAATTGGACTGCATGCCATTATAAGTTTACTTATTGGTGCTATGCTGCTTCGCAGGCAGTTTATCCGTTGGTGTACCTTTACCATTGTTTTTGTTATGACGTGCTTTTTCGGCGTTCTCATTCACTTTTTTTACAAAATCATGGGTGCTCTCCATGTTTAAGCAAACCTCCTTCAAGGAATCAAATGTGTAGCCTGAATCTTAATATAACCATTGAGCGGTCATTATATTTGGATATGAAGGAATGGTGGGATAAACTGGACATGAGAAGTTCAGGCGTCTAAACTGTATAGAACGATATAAACAAGAAGGAGCCCGAATCGAATCATGTTGCAGAAATTCGGTTTTACACAATATGAAAGTCAGGTATATGAGGCTATATTTGCACAGGATGCGCCGCTCGATGCCACATCTATTGTTAATTATTCCAATGTACCTAAGGCCAAGATTTACGAAGTGCTTAATCGGCTTATTGATAAGGGAACCGTCCTAACAACCATGCATGGGAAGAAAAAATTGTATATGGCGGTTGATCTTCAGTCCATCATCCTCAAAATAAGGGCCGACTTTGAGAAGGATATTGAGGAATTAAAGACGTATAAAATCAAACGTACATTCACAGATGAACATATCTGGACATTGAAGGATGCATCATCTATTGCATCGAATATCGAACAACTTATTGAGGATGCGGATTCATCTATCCTTTTTCTGGCCTGGAACGAACAAATGGAAAAGTACCGGGAGCTTCTGGAGCAAAAAGAGGCTGAAGGTGTACATGTAGAGATCCTGGCTGTAGGAGGACTGCAAACGTCTCTAACCCATAAATATTCGTTAATCCCGATGCTTGAGGACAGTAATCTGGAGCCCTCGCAGCTAATTATTGTTGACCATGGTTATCTTTTGTTTGCAGGAATCGAACATGATTCATGGAAGGCCATCAAGACAACGTCCAAACCGATTGTCAAAGCATTAACGGATTATTTCTATCATGACGTCGCTCTTACTCAAATTACCAAAAAATACGGTGACCAGCTGCTCCAGGATGAAGAAATTGCACGTCTGCTGGCACGATTAATTTATTAAAATGATTTACCAAAAGCTATTCTTTCTGAGAATAGCTTTTTTGTATTGAAATCTTCTCTTGATTAAGTTACTATCGTAGTTGTAACTTTCGAGGAGGCTTCAAAAATGAATAAAAAAGTATATGTCCTGGCAATCGCGGCCTTTGTGGTGGGTACCGTTGAACTCATATTAGGCGGGATTCTGGACTTGATTGCAACAGATCTTCATCTGACCTTGGCCAAAGCTGGGTATTTAATTTCGATTTTCTCACTTGTCTATGCGTTATCTGCGCCTATTTTGTTAAATATGACGGCCAGATTCGAACGTAAAAAAGTATATATGTGCACTTTATTCGTTTTTCTGATCAGCAATCTGATCTCAGCCTTTAGTGCCAACTTCTATATGCTCTTGGCAGGAAGGGCATTGGGGGCTGCAACGGGATCTCTGATTTTTGTCCTGTCTCTGACGCTCGCAGCTCGTATTGTGGAGCCCCAGTATAAAGGGCGTGCAGTGGGAATAATCACGATGGGAGGTAGTGCATCACTGATTTTGGGTGTACCTATCGGAATCTTTGTGGGTAACCTTGCCGGATGGCGTGAAGTGTTTATGTTGATTGCGATTCTAACTGCAGTTGTCATGGTTGCCATTGGCATTGCCATGGATCGTGTGCAGCCGATTCCGGCAGTATCCCTGAAGAAGCAGCTTACGGCTCTATGGAATCCGAAAATGCTGGCAATCCATGTTACAACATTGCTTGTGCTCGCAGGACACTTGACGTTATATGCGTATTTCACACCATTTCTCCAGGAAGCGCTGGGAGCCAGTTCAACAATGGTCACCTTTATCTATATGATGTTTGGTATCGCTGCTGTAGCAGGCGGCGGCATCGGCGGCATCTTATCAGATCGCTTGCACCCGGCCAAAGCCATTATCATCGTGCTGATACCTTTTATTATAAGCATGGCGGTTATTCCGTTTAGTACCGGGCTGCCTTTAATTGCTTTCTTGATTCTGCTAAGTATATGGAGTGCGTTAAGCTGGACTGTTACCCCGGTACAGAATAGTCTGATTATCAAAACCTCACCGGCAACGGCTGAAACGTTAATTAGCACCAATTCAGGAATTGCACATGCTGGTATTGCTCTCGGAACTTATATTGGCGGGGTAGTTATCGATCATTCGTCCATTATGTATACAGGATGGGTGGGGTCGGTTCTAATCCTGATGGGTCTGGTGTCAGCCGTTTATGCAATTAGTCGCAAAGAGCAAACGGTTCATGCCGCCGAAAAATCGTTAGTATAAAAGTTATCCAGTCTCATTGGTCTATATAGCTTCACACACACCTCTGCGATCCAATAATTATTGGATTCCAGAGGTTTTTTTAATAACATTAGGCATAATATCTCTATATTTAACAATATGATTGTTGGTGGAAATCCTGCTAGAATCATTAGAGAGATAAAGCTTTAATCTATTCATTATGGACAGAAGAGTTGGAGGCATAAGAATTCATGACAGAAAAAGAGAAATCACAACTGGGACTACTGTATAATGCGAATTACGACAAAGAATTAATTGATGAGCGGTTGTACGCAAAGGGACTTTGTTACGAGTATAATCAACTTCATCCTGGTAAGATCACGGAGAGAGAAGTATTGATCAAAAAGTTGCTAGGTAATACGACGGATCGTTTCCTGATCGAGCAGCCATTTGTATGTGACTACGGCTATAATATTGAAATTGGTGAGAACTTCTATAGCAATCATAATATCGTTATGCTGGACGGGGCAAAAATTAGTTTTGGTGACAACGTTTTTGTTGCACCGAATTGTGGATTCTATACTGCTGGTCATCCTTATGATGTGGAACAACGTAACGAAGGTCTTGAAATTGTAGGTCCGATCACAGTGGGCAATAATGTATGGATCGGTGGCGGCGTAACTGTGCTTGCGGGTGTGACCATTGGAGATAACACCATCATCGGGGCAGGAAGTGTAGTTACCAGAGACATTCCTTCGGATGTAATTGCTGCTGGTAATCCATGCAGAGTTATTCGCAAAATAACGGAAGCAGACAAAACGAAGTATAGAAGAAGCTAACACCAAGTGTATACGAACCCTCAGAATGCCCGATGTTTTTCATCGGGTGTTTTTAATACCTCTGGAGATATTGTATAGTTACTTCATTGGAGAAGAAACTATGGAGTAGGGGTGCTTATGAAAATAGCGAACGCGTATTTGATGAAAGAAATTAATATAAACCATGTACGCCAGGTCATGAAAAGGGTGGAAACAGCAACCAAGCCACAACTGGCCTCCTTGACCAAGCTCAGTGTAGTAACCGTCAATTCACTTGTCAAAGAGTTGTGTGAACTGGGTGAACTGTTTGAGGACGAAACAGTGCCTTCCAACGGGGGGAGACCTGCATTAACCTACCGATATAATTACGATTTTAGCTTGGCTTTGGTCATGTATATCAACGAAAAGCAGGGGCAGGATCTGATCACCGCTACCGTCATTAACCTAGAGGATAACATGGTGTATAGAGAAGAATATGCGATGCCCGCCTTTGACCAGAAACACTTCTATGAAATCATTGGAAATGTGCTGGCTCAGCATGCTTCCATTAAAGTGATCGGTATCGGTATTCCGGGACAGACCGTGAATGGGGAAATTACGGTGAGCAGCCACCGGCAGTTAGAAGGTATCCGCATGATTGAAGATCTTGAAGCACAGTTCGGATTACCAGTCCTGGTGGAAAATGATGTGAACGCTGCAATTAGCGGATATTGTGCAAAAAAAGAGTTGGACGAGGATCAATGTGTCATCGGAATTTATTTTCCAACCAAATATCCTCCAGGCATGGGCATTTATCTGAACGGTAAAGTGATCAAAGGAAAACTTGGCATGGCCGGGGAGGTCAAATATCTTCCAATGGGAATTGACTGGTATAATTCAGTGGAAAAGGAAGCATTTGTTGCAATGGTATGCAAAATGATTCAAACGGTAAATGCGATTCTTGCTCCAGACCAGGTTGTAATTTACCAGAAGATGGTTGAAGAAGATGATTTGGTTCAAGCGTGGCAAATGTATCAAGCGGATCTGTCGATGCCATCTTATCCTGATGTCATTCTGATCGATTCCTTCCGGGAAGACTTTGAAGCAGGGATGCGATGGTTAACATTGAAAGCGTTGGAACCCGACCTGGTTCAATTTAACTGAAATCCTTTAATCATGTCATCGGGATTCGGTGTTAGCGGATAGGTCGGCATACTGAGCATCATACAACCAATGTGCAGTTGGAATGATCTCATGACGAGTACGGAATACCTTGAAGCCCATCTCAGCGAACAGCTTTACGTCTTCCTTATAACGATGATAGAGGTCAATCCCGATCAGTTTCATGTTATCTTCAGTCGGTTCTTCAGTAATGGGACCCATGATACCTTTGGGAGCCACATCCTGAGTGGACAAACCTTTGCCGGCTATAGATCAGGCGAAAGGATACAAAGTACATCATTAAATATGAATTTTCACAACATGTAGAGAACTGTAGCATAGCAAAGGAGGGATCGTTATGGCGCGTGTTTTATTTATTAACGGTGGATCAGAGGGACATGTCAATCCAACGATTGGTGTGGTACAAGAGCTTATTTCACGCGGGGAAGAGGTTGTGTACTTCACTATAGAAGCGTATCGGGAACGTATGGAGAAGACGGGTGCTATAGTCCGAACCTTTGACGGTCAAAAATTCATTAAAGCCTTTGTCTCAGGTGGCAGAGATTATTTGCTCGAGCGAGTCAACGGTCTTTTGCTTACAGCAGATATCATCATTCCAAGTGTCCTTGAACAGATTAAGGGTGAACATTTTGATTACATCATCCATGATTCCATGTTTGGCTGCGGACGTTTGCTTGCGCAAATTCTGAAGCTGCCTGCAATTAATTCATGCACTTCTTTTGCGCAGACCGAAGAATCTTTCGATCATTTGATGCAGCACTTTTTCTTAAATGTTCCTGCCGAAATCGTCCAACCTATAAACGATACATTCCATAGCCTGACAATGAGGTTACAGGAAAAATATGATGTGGAGATTGCTTCCCCCTACGAGGTGTTTTGTAATCCCGCGCCGCTTACGATCGTATATACGACAAAGGAATTTCAGCCTTATGGAGATGCATTCGACCATACCTATCAATTTGTAGGTCCGTCCATCTTTTCGCGAATAACGCATGAAGACTTCGATATGGGAGGAATTAAAGGGAAAAGACTTATTTACATTTCATTGGGTACGATTTTTAATCAAGCTCTTGATTTCTACAAGCTTTGCTTGGAAGCATTGGGGAATACCGATCATACAATTGTTATGTCGGTAGGGGATAGAACACAAATTACGGATCTGGGAGCAATTCCGGAAAATTTCATCGTTAAACGTTATGTTCCACAAATGGATGTATTGCAGTCAGCTAAATTATTTATCACACATGGCGGGATGAACAGTACCAACGAAGGTTTGTACTACGGGGTCCCTCTGATCATACTCCCGCAGAGCGCGGATCAGCCAATCATCGCAGAGCAGGTTGTGAGTAGGGGAGCAGGCCTCCGTTTACAAATGCAAACCTTGACCGCCAGTCAGCTGCGTGAAGCTGTGGATCATGTGTTGAGCGCTCCTTCTTTTGAGAAAGCTGCTGCGAATTTGAGGGAATCCTTTCGGAAATCAGGCGGATATCATTATGCTGTTGATGCGATTTTCGAATTTAAGACTCAACATTTCATTATCGGATAGTTCAGTCATTAATTATTCAAAATTGAAGCATTCCCGGACCAGAACCATGCGGTATACTGAACAAGACGTTTCAAGAAGCGAAGAAGCTGCATAATGAGTGACTTATGCGGCTTCAAGTTGAAACATCTTGTAACAAGTTACATATTTCACAAACTAGCCGCTGGGAAAGGTGAGATTGAACAGGATGAAGACAGTCACAGGTCGATTCAGAATTGCAGGCATATGGGAAGGTATATCATTACTGCTGTTGATTTTTATAGCCATGCCGCTAAAATATTTTGCCGATATGTCTTCCCCAGTAACCATTATGGGTATGATTCACGGTATTCTTTTTCCGCTATATCTGATTGCACTTGTGCATTTGGCAGTTGTGAAGAAGTGGAAAGCTTCACGCTGGTTCATGGGATTGGTAGCAGGCTTATTGCCTTTCGGAACATTTGTATTCGAGTCCTATCTTCGCAAGAGAGACTGGAAGTAAGGATTGCAGAAAAGAACAATGACAATGACAGCAGGCGACCAACTCCGGATGTTATCCGAACTGACCGCCTGCTCGTTTCTGTGCAAATTTTTTTCTTGGAAAGAGTGCGAACGCGTTATTTTACGGTGCCTGTTTGACGATCCGATAGCAGGCTAACTTCAATATCACCAGAGGCATCAGATGCAGGTGCATACGCGGAGAAGGAGATAACAGCAATCAGAGCAGTAAACAGAAAAAGAAATGATTTTTTCATACAATAACCTCTTTTCATATGGGATGATCTTCCAATTTTATTGGAATGCAGGTAGCTGTGTTTGAAAAGAAAATGTTTAAGCGAGCGCAAAATTTGTACCGTTAGCCATTCGTGATAAACTAGGGTTTAACTCTAGCTGTCAACTGACCGAAAGGGATGATCCTTATGAAAGAGCTTAATGACATAACATCCATAGAAATGATCGAAGAGATGATCCAACAATATGAATTGGTCTTTTTGTACGTATCAAGGCCAGAGTGCAGTGTATGTCATGCCTTACTTCCCAAGATTAGGGAGTTACTTGAACCTTATCCGATGGTGTATCTGGCCCACATCAATGCCAACCAAGTGGAAGAAGTGGCGTCCAGGTTTCTTATTTTCACAGTTCCCACGATGGTTATGTTGGTGGAGCAGAAGGAATATATTCGAGCTGATCGCTTTGTTCGCTTGGATCGATTGAAAGAGCAGGTGCAGCAGATTTATCATATGTACACCCGAAATGGGGAATAGAAAGCGTGATTAGCGGCAGCTTACACTGGAGCTTCTTCTTTACATTTCTGTCTCTAACGTCAGGGCTAAGCACCATGCCATCATCAAAGCAAAAGAATGTGAAAAATAATTAAAAGAAAAAGTGTTGTATTGAAAACGGTTTTATGCTAATTTAAAATATATAAAAACGTTTTTATAGCAAAGGAACAAAAATTATGGGAAAGATTACAATTAAAGATGTTGCAAGGGAAGCCGGTGTATCCATTTCTACGGTTTCCAACGCCTTGAACGGCGTGGATGTCTTAAATCCGGAAACTAAATCGCATGTTCTTAAAGTGGCGGAGCGTTTAAACTACGTTCCTAACCTGAATGGCAAGCTGCTAAAATCCGGGCAAACCAAGATGCTGGGCTTTTTCACCACAAGTGTATCGGGTCCGTATTTCTATAAGCTGGTTGAATCCATGTCTCGCGAATGCGATCGTCTGGGTTATGGTCTGAACGTATTTGTGACCAAGGATAAGCAGGTCATTATGAGTAATATTTTGGGACGGCGTGTGGATGGTGTCATCATCTACGAAGAGCTGCGGATTGATGAGCAGGATATTGTCGCTATGGAGAAAGACAAGATCAAGGCCGTATTTCTGGATCGGGTCTATCAGAGCGATACGATGGGAAGCGTCATATTTGACTCCTATGTAGCGGGTTACGAAGCGACCAAGTATTTAATTGGGCTCGGACACAAGAAAATTGCCTATATTTCCGGCGTGGACACCATGTTTGACAGTAATCAGCGTAGAGATGGATATCTGGCCGCTTTGCGTGAGTACCAGCTTCCGGTGGATGATGATTACATCTTACAGGGATATTTTGAGGAAGAGGGCACCTATAGTGCTGTAAAATCTTTTCTTCATCTTCATCCTGCTAAGCTGCCTGATGCTTTTCTTGCAGGAAACGATGTGAGCGCAATCGGCTGCATTCATGCCCTGAAGTCTCATGGCTTCGAGGTTCCTCAGGATGTAAGTGTAGTAGGCTTCGATGATATTGATATTGCCCAATATTTTTCCCCACCATTGAGTACCGTAAGAAACCAGATTGCAAGACAGGGCATCCTGGCGGTCAATCACCTTGTTCGCATGATCAAGAAGAAGGAACACGGGGTTTCACAGAAGCTGGCGGGTGAACTGATCATACGGGGCTCAAGTCATGTGAAGATCGACCGGAGTGATTTTTTAACATAGCGGATGTAATCATTTCCGGTCTTTTTTGATTATAGATTTGAGATTAGGGGGTTTTTTTGCCGGAAAATAAAAACGTTTTTATGAAGGAATGCTTAAGTTGGAGGGGAGCAAAAGAGCGTGAGTAAATTAGCCGTAGAGACGTCATCCACCGGTAAAAAGCCGTTAAGACCGGGGGGAAGGAAGCCAATCGGACAAAGAGTAAAAGAGTTCGTCATCGATTATCGTAGGCAATGGGAAATTCAATCGATGATTATACCCGGCATCATTTTTATGATTATTTTTTGTTACATTCCAATATACGGATTGACAATTGCATTCAAAAATTACACCGTCATTGATACGCTGTCTAGTGCACCATGGGTCGGTTTGGAAAATTTCAGAATTATTATGTCAGACAAATACTTCTGGGATGCCGTAGTAAACACGCTGGGAATCAGCTTTTTGAAATTAGGTATCGGGTTCGTCATTCCTATTATCCTGGCAATCATGATCTATGAATTAAACAGCGGACGTTTCAAGAAGTTTGTGCAAACGATTTCATACCTGCCTCACTTTTTATCCTGGATCGTATTGGGCGGTATGCTTATCACTTGGTTCTCAACAACGGGATTATTTAATCAGCTGCTACTCAGTCTGGGACTGATCTCGCAACCGCAGAATATTTTGCTGGATGCAGGCAAGTATTGGTGGATTGCAGTTTTATCCGATATTTGGAAAGAGGCCGGCTGGGGAACAATTCTGTATTTGGCGATTATGTCGAAGATTGATCCTACGTATTACGAGGCAGCCAAAATTGATGGTGCAAGCCGTCTCAGACAAATTTGGAATATCACGTTGCCCAACATGAAGTCGATCATTAGCCTTAATCTGATTCTTACTGTAAGCGGTTTACTTGGTTCCAATCTGGACCAGACGCTCGTTCTGATGAACTCGCAAAACCGTGATAAGGCAGAAGTTATCAATTCGTATGTATATCGTATGGGGATGTCACAGGGTGACTTTTCGTATGCTACCGCGGTTGGTCTGGGCGTCTCGATCGTGTCCGTTATTCTGCTGGTCACCGCGAACAAAATTACAAGCAAATTAAACGATAATCAATCTGTGCTGTAGAAGGAGGCATCCCGTGTGAATGGAAAGGTGGCTAAAGAAGATCTCGATAGTCGGATCTTTGATACCTTAAATATTATTTTGCTCATTATTTGTACTGTCGTTATTGTGGTTCCGCTTTGGAATGTCATCATCTCTTCTTTTAGCTCAGGCAAGGCTTTGGCGGAAGGCGGGTTCATCTTCTGGTCACCGGAGTTCTCGCTGGAGAATTATAGAGCCGTGTTCAACGATTCGAATATCTGGCAAGCGTTCTTCATCTCCGTATCCAAAACTACAATTGGAGTTGTTACGCACGTGTTCTTCTGTGCCATGGTCGGCTACGGTCTGAGCAAAAAGTACATACGTGGCCGTAAACTGTACGTTGCCATGGGGGTTATCACGATGTTCTTCTCTGGCGGAATGATCCCAACGTACTTATTGATCAAATCACTGGGCCTGCTCAACAGCTTCTGGGTGTACATTATTCCGGCATTGTTCAGCTTCTATGATGTCGTCATTCTGATGAATTTCTTCCGGAATGTACCGGATTCCCTGGAAGAGTCGGCCAAAATTGATGGTGCAGGAGACTGGCATATTTTCCTTAAAATCTTCATCCCGCTGTCCATGCCTGCGATGGCAACCATCGCATTGTTCAATGGGGTAGGGCAATGGAATGACTTTATGACAACCAAGTTGTACATTACCGATCAGTCGCTGTATCCACTTCAGATGATGCTGTACGAGATTATTGTTCAGTCCCAAACGCAATCGATGCAAAATATCGGTGGGTCAGCTGTTATCGAAACAACGACCAAAGGTGTGCAACTTGCTACGATTGTTATTACCACATTACCTATCGTACTAATCTATCCCGTCCTTCAAAGATACTTTATCTCGGGTATGATGCTGGGTGCAGTCAAGGAGTAACGGAAATCTATTGCTCGAAAGTTCGCTCTATTCAAATATTTCTCACCTAACTTTAAGGAGGAAACAATATGTTCAAGATGAATAAGGCAGCAGGCAAAAAAGGAGTTAAACTGTGCGCGGCATTGCTGACAGCGGTGATCATGATTACAGGCTGCAGTGGCGGTTCAGGTGGTTCGAGCGAAGGCAACTGGGTTTCCATTGAAGACCGCTACACAGTCGATCCGGAAAAACCAGCTTGGCAGCTCGATAAAAAGGAAGAAGCTACAGACCTAACTTGGTATGTTAATGCCGACTGGTGGAACACGGATTTTGGCAAAGACATTGTAACCAAGAAGATTAAGGAAGATCTGAACATCAATATCAAATTCATTACAGGGGATGACACGAAGTTAAATACTTTCTTTGCCGGTGGAGATATGCCTGACCTGCTGACAGTGTTTGATTCTAACTCTCCAGTGGTGCAAAAAGCCGCAACCTGGGCTATGCCGCTGAACGATCTTGCAGAGAAATATGATCCATACTTCAATAAAGTCGCGGCTGCCGACACCCTCAACTGGTTCCAACTGGCTGATGGCAAGACGTATGGCTATCCGAACTACTCCAATACTCAGGCCGATTATGATAGCGGAAACATCCCGGCCAAAACGGCATTTATCATCCGTAAAGATGTGTACGAAGCTTTGGGAAGTCCTGTCATGGGAACGCCAGAGGAATTTGAAAATGTGATGAAACAGATCAAGGAAAAGTTCCCGACGCTGATTCCATTCGGTTTTAACTCTATCGGTGAAGGAACAGGTTCACTCGGAGACGTGTTACAAGACTTCATTGGCGTGCCGCTTGAAACTGAAAATGGAGAATTCTATGATCGCAATCAGGATGAAGATTATCTTACATGGCTGAAGACTTTAAATAAGGTATACAGAGACGGAAATATCAGTGATGACAGCTTTGCTGATGATGGTACGGCCTTTGAGGAAAAAGTGAAATCCGGAAAATATGCAACGATGCTGCTGGATGGTACGCCTCAACAGGGTGGAAATCTGCAAATTTATCTGAGTGCCAATGAAGGCAAAGAGTATATTGCCATTGATGGACCACAAAGCACCAAGGGTAATGCACCGACACTCAATCAATCCGGTATTACAGGCTGGATGATCAACTTCATCTCCAAAGATGCCAAAGATCCAGCCAAAGCGATTCAAATCTTTACGTACCTGCTGAGTGAAGAAGGTCAGCTTCTGATGAACTATGGTATTGAAGGCGAGACATATAAAAAGAATGCTGATGGTACAGTCGAACTGCTGCCGGCTGTGAAAGACCTTCAACTGCACAATGCGGACAAATTCAAGAAAGAATACCGGTTGGGTGAATTCATGTTCTTTGGCCATGACCGTCACAAAGCACTGAGTGCGGATGCTTTCCCGGAAGCGATTAAACAAATGCAAGAGTGGGGCAAAGGAAAACTGAAACCACACTTCATTCTGGAGAATATTAGTCCGGATCAAGGAACACCTGAAGCACGTGCGTTGTCGGCGATCAACGCCAAGTGGAATTCAACACTGGTAAGCATGGTACGTGCCAAAGATGATGCCTCTTTTGACAATGCGCTCGCAGCTTACAAGTCATTTTTAGGTGAAAACCGTTGGGATGACATCCTGAAGGTCCGTAGTGAGAAAATGAAACAGAATAAAGAGAAATTGGGTATCCAATAAGAGGAATGTGGAGGGAAAGCATATGACGAAATTCAAAATGTACAAATCCACGGGAGAAGATGCATTGTTTGTATCCGTGTCCCAGGATCAATTGAAATCTCAGGATTCCGGCAAGGAAACAACGACTATCCTTCTGGATGATCAGCAAACGTATCAGGAAATGGATGGTTTCGGGGCTTCTTTTACCGACTCATCTGCCTATCTGATTAACCAGATATTAAGTGAAGAGCAGAGAGCTGAAGTCATGACCCGGTTGTTCCATCCCGAGGAGGGCATTGGATTGTCAGTCATCCGCAATCCGATGGGAGCTTCAGACTATGCCAGAACGGTGTACAGCTATAATGATTTACCAGAAAATCAAACGGACCCGGAATTATCCGGGTTCAGCATCGCGCACGATGAAGCGGATGTTATTCCTTTGACCCAGAAGGCTCTGGAGCTGAATCCTGAACTGAAGCTGTTCGCTTCACCTTGGAGCGCCCCGGGCTGGATGAAAACAAGCGGCTCCATGATTACAGGTCAATTGAAAAATGAGTGGTATCCAGCATATGCGGAATATTTTGTGAAGTATATCCAAGCCTACGCATCCCATGGATTGCCTATCCATGCAGTAACACCACAGAATGAGGCGCTTTATGAACCAGGTCATTATCCGGGCATGTTGATGCCAGCCGAAGCACAAGCAGACTTTATCAAAAATCATCTCAAGCCGGCTTTGGTCAGAAATGACATTCAGTCCAAAATCCTTTGTTATGATCACAACTGGGATCGTCCGGATTACCCGCTGACCGTGCTTGATGAGGCGGCAGAAGAGGTAGATGGAGTGGCTTGGCACTGGTATGGGGGTGAAGCCTCGGCACAAACAAAGGTATATGAAGCTTTTGCAGGTAAAGAGGTACACTTCACCGAAGGATCAGGTGGGGAATGGATTCCTCCATTCGAACAAGCTTTCTCCAATGTGATCAGAACAGGTATTGAGATTCTTCGCAATTACAGCAAATCTTTTGTGCTCTGGAATATGGCACTGGATGAGAACAACGGTCCTACCGTTCCCGGCTTCGGGAAAAGTACGTGCCGCGGCATTGTGAAGGTTAACCAGCAAACGAAAGAGCTTACCTATACACTCGACTATTATGCCCTGGCTCATTTCAGTGCATTGATTCGTCCCAAAGCGGTACGTATTGACTCGTCCTCCAATGAGGCATCCATTCGTTCCGTTGCTTTCAAAAATACGGACGGTTCGATTGCTCTCGTGCTTTTCAATGACGGAGAAGAAACAGGAAATGTGCAGGTTCAGCTAAGAGAAGAAGAACTGTTAAGTTTCCAACTCGAATCCAAAAGTGCTTTATCCATTTTGATTAACCAAGAGTAATGCAGTTTTCTCCGATGCTCATGGGAAGTAGTCTAACAGGCTGCTTAGAAATTGAATTGTAGTGAAAGAAAAGGCGATGCTCAGAGAATTAACTCTGAGTATCGCCTTTTTAGATTACATCCAGTGAGCCTATACTCTTTGGATCGCTAGATTTGGTGTTCCTCCGCTCTCATCAATAAACAGCACATACTTATTTCCGCTGGTGCCTGTTAGTACTAAGCCCGGTTGATTCAGTACACCGGGATTATAATATAACAGCTGCTGGAGGAGCGGCAAGGCGGCTGGAAGAGTCGGCTGATTCATGGCCATTAACTGCGTCGTTGCTTTTACACTGTCTCCTGCCTCGATAACCCCGCCGACACCCAGGTTATTTGTAATAGAGGAGCTATCATTAATCTGCAAGCTGCCAGCAACCGTCTGGTCTCCGTTCACCTGCAGGTCCAATCCAACCGTTTCATTACCGTTTACCTGTAAATCCTGATTAATGGTCTGATTTCCCGTGACAAGAATGCTATCGAATGTTGGCAATCATATCAACTCCTATCTGGTTTGATATATTTTATGAGGACAAGAACCGGATGGACACGGGGGTGTGGCACATTTAAAGACACGGATGCAGCCCATCTTTGAGTAGTTAAACACCTAAAAATGAGGCTATAGAAACCTAGCCAAAGACAGATGCATATTGTAGGCAATGAGAGATAATCTGCTTCGTGATTGGAGGGTATGGTCATCAAAAAAAGGAGGCGTATGCCAGCCAAATCCACAAAGAGTCGACGTCCTGTCCAGCATCCCAATCAGCTATACCTTAGACAAATGAACGCAACGCTGAACCGGAAACTCAAATCAATCCGGCATCATCTGGTTGCACAGCAATCGGATCTGCAGCAGAATCTTATGAAAATGATTCAGGATGGCAAGGAACAGAGCAATGATAGTAAAGACAGTGAGAAAGTTTCGGATTCTCCCCGTGTTCAATATAAACAACTGAAGGTCCTCCTGATTACTCCTGCTATGGAACGAGAAGACTCTGCGAACTCTATTTTGATTGAACAGAGTTTGAGGCATTTGGTCCAACATATCGATGAAATTAAAACGATTCAGCCACTGGCAGATCATACACCAGCACATGAATTGGACTTGATTCTGTTACTGGATGGAGAAGATGCTCTGTCGAATCAGAATTTGGAAGTACTGCGGGCATCTTCTGCCAAAAAGGCAATTTGGTTGGCGGATCAGTCGGATGTAAAACAGATGGAATCGATCATCCCTGTTTTTGATTATGTTTTTACACAGCATTCAGCCCACATTCCATCCTATCAGCGTATGGGGAATGTCTCATGTCATGAAATTCCTTTTCCGCCGAATCCCACTGTATTTTGTCCACAGGTGGTGGGAAGAGAATATGAATCCGATATTTATATCATTGGGGATGCATATCCTGACAGCTGTCTGTATACTCTTGCCAAGCATGCGTGGTTATCGGATAAAAGAGTCCGAGTTGAGGGAGAGGGGTGGGAGGAATTCGGTGCATTTGTGCCTGTGAAATCCTATGAGATTCGCGAAAAATTGTACAACGGTGCCAAAATTGTTGTTCAGGACAACTCTTCCGCTAAACGAATCATGGAAGTAGCTGCATGCGGCACATTTCAACTTATTTCGGCTTCCTCAAGCGGCCCCGCGAACATGGATGATTTCCAACGCTATGTAACATTTGAAGAACTCGTACAGAAGCTTGGACATTATTGGGACCATGTGGATCAACGAAGATTGGCTGCCTCCCGGGCACTTTCTTATATAACGTACAATCAATCCTATCTTCATAAAAGCTTGCAACTTATGGATATTATTTTCCAATGAATACGTCTGTTATTGGAGGAGTCCTGCTTGAAGCTTATTGCGTTACATTTGCCCCAATTTCATCGTATTGCGGAGAATGACAAGTGGTGGGGAAACGGATTTACAGAATGGACGAATGTAAAAAAAACAATCCCTCTATATCCGGGCCATCTGCAACCCAGGAAGCCGTTGCATCAGAATTACTATGATTTGACAGATCCCAAGGTGCGCAAATGGCAGGCTGAGACAGCCAAAAGCTATGGAATATACGGATTTTGTTATTATCACTACTGGTTTAACGGAAAACGGCTGCTTGAAAAACCGTTTGATGAGATTTTGGATAGTGGAGAACCGGATTTCCCTTTTTGTTTGTCATGGGCCAATGAAACCTGGACCCGCAAATGGGACGGACGCGAAGAGGATATTCTTATTTCTCAAGACTACGGGGATGAGAGCGATTGGAAAGAACATTTCGATTATCTGGTCAGAGCGTTTAAGGACAAACGATACATCTGTGTAGAGGGAAAACCGCTATTTTTGATCTATCGGCCTGCCAGCATACCCCGATGTCAGGAAATGATTCATTATTGGCGCAGGCTTGCGATAGAGCATGGGCTGAAGGGTATCCATTTTGTGCAGACGATCGGTGGTTTTCCTACCTTTAATTCTCCTGTCTTTGACGCGAGCATGGAATTTGAGCCCCACTATACGTTTGCGCATGGACATATGAGTGGAATATGGATTGAACTGGACATCAAGGGGCAGAAGCACATCGTGGTGAATTACGATAAAGTATGGTCATCCATTCTCGAAAGAACACCTCACCGAAACGGGGAGGTCGTATATCCTGGTGCATTTGTAAATTGGGACAATACGCCGCGCCGTTCGGTTGATGGACAGAGTACAGTAGGGTCAACACCTGAAAAATTCGGATTGTATTTATCACGACAGATGGCGAGAGCCCGGGATTTGAACGGGAATGGCTTCCTGTTCGTTAACGCATGGAATGAGTGGGCGGAAGGAGCGTACCTTGAACCGGATGACGATTATGGGTACGCCTATTTGAGAGAAGTCAAAAGAGTGGTTGAGCAAGGTGAGGGGAACCGCAGCAAGTTATGACAATGGAGTTCCCTTGTGGAGCTCCGTTTCATTTGGCCGTGTGCAATCTATCATCTCTTTCGCTGTTCTTCCTGTAATTTGTTTGCGGTACTCCGTTGGATTAAGACCTGTATGCTTTTTAAATTGCCTTGAGAAATAATATAAGTCACTAAACCCAAGGTGTTCAGCAATGGCAGTGACTGTTTTTGGCGTACAGGTCAGAAGTTCTTTTGCCTTATCCATTTTTTTGCCGGTAATGTAGTGGATGGGGGGTACGCCGATGTGCTGTTTAAAGAAACGAATAAAATAATTGGGATGCATGTAGGCAATCTGAGCCAGATCGCGTACAGAAATGTTTTCTTCAATGTTTGAATCGATATAGGCCAGTATGGCAGAGATTTTTTCCATAACAGACACATTTATATAACTAATCTGTTCCTGATCCAGATGCATAATGTAGTGTGACAACAACTCTATTAACTTGCTTTTTGCCATCATATGCGCATACACTTCACCTGATCGGGCGTAGTCAAGAATGCTGTTGAATATGTCCCCTATCAGCTCGGGTCGATCCGATGTACAGAAGTGGGGAAAATTAATAATTTGAAATAGGTTGATGCCACCTACTCTCGCACTGAAATGACACCAGTACTTGAGAAAAGGACGATCACTGATGGCCGAGTAAGATTGCGTAACCCCCTCAGGCATTAAAAAAAGCTGTCCCGGTGCAGGGTAATACTCCTGATCACCGATCTTGAGCCAGCCCTCCCCTTCACAGATCAAATAAAATTTGCTGTAATCGGGTGTGTAATCGAGGTCCCGCCAATCTGTATCGCAGCGATTGAAGTTGACCATGAACAAATCAACCTGCAGATTGGATAGGTGGTTCGTGAGCAAGTTCTTATGATTCATTATCTCAACTCCCTATAAAGGTTATTATTGTCCATCCTAAAGTTAACGTTCTGCATGTCTATCCGCGGATCATGCCACTACAATACAAGTGGAGATGATAACGGAAGGAATGAGAATGATCATGGATAAAAATGAATATTTGCAGCAGATCGAAGAGACCATTGCCGAAGGGAAGTATAAGGACAATTGGAATTCCCTTAGCGCATTCGAGGTTCCCAAGTGGTATCAGAACGCTAAGTTCGGTATTTTCATTCATTGGGGCCTTTACTCGGTCCCTGCTTATGATAATGAGTGGTATTCACGAAATATGTATATTGAGGGCTCCAAAGCTTATGAACATCACCTTAGTGTTTATGGCCATCCGAAGGATTTTGGCTATAAGGATTTTATTCCGATGTTCCGAGCAGAGAAGTTCGATGCAGATGAGTGGGCCGTGCTTTTTAAAAAGGCAGGAGCCCGTTATGTGATGCCTGTAGCCGAACATCATGATGGCTTTCAAATGTACAAAAGCTGCTTCTCTCACTATAACACAGTTGAAATGGGACCCAAACGTGATCTGCTGGGTGAGATGAAGGTCGCGTATGAGAAGCAGGGGCTTATCATGTGTGTTTCCTCACACCGTGCTGAACATTGGTTTTTCATGTCTCATGGAAAAAACTTCGATTCAGATGTCAAGGAGCCGCTCAGACGCGGTGATTTCTACTGGCCTGCCATGCCAGAACCGGATCATCAGGACTTATACGGTTCCCCTCCAACGGATGAATATCTGGAAGATTGGTTGATTCGTTGCTGTGAACTGGTGGATCAATACCAGCCGAGCGTTTTTTATTTTGACTGGTGGATCCAGACGGCAGCGTTCAAACCGTACTTGAAAAAGTTCAGCGCCTACTACTATAACAAAGGTGAAGAGTGGGGCATTCCGGTAGCGATTAATTATAAACATGATGCTTTTATGCTTGGTTGTGCCGTTCCGGATGTGGAGCGCGGACAATTCGCCGATCTGAAGCCGTATTTCTGGCAAACCGATACGGCTGTTGCCAAAAATTCATGGTGTTATACAGAAAACAATAACTATAAAACAGCGGATGAGATCATCAGGGACCTCGTTGACATTGTGAGCAAAAATGGCAGCCTGCTGTTGAATATTGGACCAAAAGCAGATGGCAGCATCCCGGACGAAGACAGAGATATTTTGCTTGCCATAGGTCAATGGCTGGAAGTGAATGGCGAGGCGATCTATGACACGACGTTCTGGCGGACGTATGGGGAAGGGCCGACCGAGGTGAAGGAAGGACAGTTTACAGACGGCGAAACCAAGATCTTTACAAGTGAGGACATTCGGTTCACTGTAAAAGAAAGCTGCCTTTATGCCACGGTTATGGCTTACCCGAAGGACGGAATCGTTCATATCCGATCATTGAAGGAGAATTCTCATCATTTTCATGGACTGATTAGGAACATTCAGGTATTGGGCTTCGAGGAACAACCGGAATGGAGCAGAACGGAAGAGTACTTGACGATCACGACAAGTAACGTGCATAGCGGCTCACCTGTCGTATTTAAAATAGAGCTGGATTAAGAGAAGAGATCAAAGGGCTATAACCAACAGCGATATGTACTGGTTATAGTCCTATTCTTTGTGCGATTCTGCAATGAATTATACTCGTTTGCGGGTTGAAGAAGATCGACGGAGCATTCTTCGTTTTTTGGACAAACGTTGTATCTTCGCCATACGCTGCCGCTTCAACAAGCGCTTCCGCACGTGACGAGGCCCTCTTTTTTCTATTGGTTTGAGAGGAAATTTCATTTGTATTGGTGGCAGTTCGCATGGTTGTTCCGTAGTATCCATCAACGCTCTGTAGTTTATTGGCATAATGCCGAGCGCCTTTATCGTTCGGGGAACATCCTGATTGACAAACACGGCAAGCTCATGCTCGCGAATGTCCAGCCAGTTGGAAATTTCACGCAGAGCATCATCGACATATCCGGGATGACATACAATCTCGGTAATGCCATCTGGGAGCTTAGATAAATGTTGAAGCAATCGCTGCAAACCCTCATGATCTCCATAAGTATCCAGCAGAATCGCATCCGTCATCTGGAGGGCTGGCATATCAGGGATTGCATGCCGGACCTGAGATCGCCGAAGCGGGATGTTTTCCCGTACAGCTTTCTCGGCCATGATTTTGAATATGATGGGATCATTTTGATGCAGCAGCTGATGGGAATCGAGATGTGTCGGGGAAAGTGACGATTGAACAAAAACGTTCCATTGAGCATCGAGTTCTTTCGCAATATCAGTGATGTCTCGCACCATTCCACTCTGACCTTGATGAAATGAACCGTCAGGCTTCACCAAAGAAGGCACAAGGGCCGGGTCGGACACGGGTCTCCCGTAAGTCAGGTTAAAATGCAAACCGATTCCGAGGTCTGGCAGTGACCTGGCTAAACTCAGTGCATGATCAAAGCCCGGCATATTTACCATCATCGAAGTACTCGTAATTCCACCGGCCTGATATGCTTGAATAATTCCCTCATTAACGCCGGGCGACAGCCCGAAATCATCCGCATTAATGATCACTTGCTTGCTCATACCTCTTATCTCCTTCCTTACGTTGAGAACGAATCATTTGCCATGTCTCCAATATATTAAAGGTCATAAGGTATGGACCGTTCATTCGCACAGGTCTGATAAAATACTTCAAATGTTTTCTTGTCCATGGAATATCCTGTTCGCTGTTAGAAATAATCGAGCCGCAGGCAGAATACATTTAATGTAAACGTTGTTACGGATTGAGAAAAATGGGGTACTCCATTCAGAATCGGTCCGTTAATATGGGGAGGGAAAAGATTGGTGAAAAAAAGAAAAATCGTAAGTACGCTGGTGCTGTTTAGTTTCCTAATCGCTTTACTGCCTGGCACGACGACAAACGCAGCGACCAATTGGAATCTGGTGTGGAGTGACGAATTCAATGGAAGTTCTCTGAATACGTCAAATTGGTCTGCAGAGATTGGTACCGGCAGCGGTGGATGGGGAAATAATGAATTGCAGTATTATACGAATCGCACCGAGAACCTGCAAGTTACAGGTGGCAATCTGGTCATCACGGCACGAAAAGAAAATTACAATGGCAGCAGTTATACCTCCGCACGAATCAAAACCCAAGGGTTGAAGGATTTTACCTACGGGAAAGTCGAGGCACGCATCAAGCTACCGTCCGGTCAGGGGCTGTGGCCTGCTTTTTGGATGCTGGGAAGCAACATTAATTCCGTCGGTTGGCCCAAGAGCGGAGAGATCGACATTATGGAGCGGGTCAACAACAATGCTTTTGTAAACGGTACCGTACACTGGGATGCTAACGGGCATGCCGATTATGGAAAGATATCAGAGAATCTTGATTTTTCCCAATTTCATGTCTACAGCATCGAATGGGATTCCAAATATATAAGATGGTTTGTGGATGGCAAACAATTCAATGAGTTTTACATCGAAAATGGAACAGGCAACACCGAGGAGTTCCAGCGTCCGTTTTTCCTCCTGTTGAATATGGCTGTGGGCGGGAATTGGCCTGGCAGCCCTAATAGTGCTACACCTTTCCCATCACAAATGCTGGTGGATTACGTGCGGGTATATCAAGCAGCGAGTACACCGAACATTGTCAACGGAGGCCTCTATACGATTGGTTCCAAAGCAAGCGGTAAAGTGTTGGATATTGTGGATGTATCCACGGCAAGTGGAGCCAAAGTACAACAATGGACCAACTACAGTGCGAGCAACCAAACGTTCAGGGTAGACAGCACAGGGGATGGTTTCTATAAACTCTCAGCTGTTCACAGTGGAAAAGTTTTGGATGTACCTAACTCAACAGCCTCACCTGGTGTGCAGCTCCAGCAATGGGATGATAACGGCTCCAACGCCCAAAGGTGGAGCATCCAGGATGCGGGTAACGGTTACTATAAAATCATTTCCAAAGTGAATGGATTGGCAGTAGATGTTTCGAGCTCTTCAACGGCAGATGGGGCTGCAATCCAGCAATGGAATGATAACGGTACAGATGCACAGAGATGGTCATTCAACAGATTGAACTGATATGGCTTCCAAGGAGGAGATCATGGAACATGAAGTTCAAGAAACGTAGCGGACCCGGCGAGAGCGGTTTTAGAAAAGGTGGAGGAGAATCACATCTCACCGGTATAGGAGAAGAATCCCATTTAATTCTGAAATTGATTGGCGAATTGAAAGCAGCGATTGTACAGGTATTTGCTGACCCCAGTCAGGTCAATGTTTCCATTTTGATTGAAATTCTGCGTAAGTTGCTGGCCCTGGTCCATCATTTGAAATTAAAGAAAGGGAACAAGGCGAGCCTGGAAGCGGCTTTGGAACTTGCCATTACTTCAGCAGAGGTCACTCCATTCTCTCCGATAAGCGTAGGTACCAACTTCCAGCAATTGCTTGATACGTTGTTGTCTGTTGTCTTACAGGAATGCATCCATTCTGCAGAAAAAGACCAATTGGTCATTGCCATCAGAGCAGCAGAGGTAGCTCTCGCAAACGGGCTTAGAAACTCAGGAGTTCCATGTCCAACTGGCCCTGCTGGTCCAGCCGGACCTCAAGGTGTTGCAGGTCCTCCGGGAATGGTAGGCCCGGCCGGAGCACAGGGTAACCCTGGCCCTGCTGGCCCTGCTGGCCCCGCTGGTCCAGTCGGTCCTGCAGGTAGCCAAGGCCCTGCAGGTGCCCCCGGTCTGAACGGAGCTACGGGAGCAACAGGAGCCACGGGTGCGGCAGGCCCAGCGAGTGGTGCAACCGGAGCTACGGGGGTGACTGGAGCGACAGGAACTGCTGGAGCTGCAGGTGTAACGGGAGCTACTGGAAATGCCGGGGCCACTGGTGTAACTGGTAGTACGGGAGCCACGGGAATAGCCGGAGCCACAGGGGTTACCGGGGTAACCGGGGTAACTGGTGTTACAGGTGTGACTGGAGCGACAGGTTCGGGAGCCATCATTCCGTTTGCTTCTGGTGGGCCAGCGATCCTGACAACGATTGCGGGTGGGTTGGTTGGCACCACAAGCCTCATCGGTTTTGGAAGCTCGGCAACCGGGATCAGCCTGGTGGGTGGCACCATTGATTTAACAGGGACGATAGTTGGACCACTGATCAACTTCGCATTCTCTGTTCCTCGGGATGGTGTAATCACATCCATAGCGGCATATTTTAGCACAACCGCAGCCTTGTCATTGGTCGGTTCAACGATAACCATTACGGCACAACTATTCAGCTCGCCTACGCCAAACAATACATTTACTGCTGTTCCTGGAGCTATCGTGACACTGGCACCTCCACTTACAGGTATAATCGCATTGGGTAGCATCTCCAATGGTATAACAACTGGATTGGCTATACCGGTGACTGCACAGACACGTCTGTTGTTGGTGTTCTCGGCGACAGCTGCTGGAATCACGCTTGTAAATACCGTTGTCGGCTATGCAAGCGGAGGATTGAATATTACTTGATTTACTCTGCTGCTCAAAAGAATAAATAAGTCAGGAAACAAGCTGCGCTCCATTATTTAGTGGAGACAGCTTGTTTTTTGGTTCTTTTAGGACTATCTTCGTCGGAAGATGACTCCTTTTTGGAGTTTGCCATACATGATCAGAACAAATTATTGGCTGCAATCAGCAATAAGAGAATTCCACTGACAAGCGTTCCGAACTGTCCCAATGTGAACGAACCAATACGAACATTAGCCGCTTTGGACCCCATCCACACGCCAAACCATACGGTAACAAAACTGCCGATCGCTGCGGTAAGGGAAATATACAAGGGGGACAAGCCCATCAGTCCGGCGCTTAAGCCATTCGTCAGTGCATTTGTCGAAAGGGCAACGCCCAGAATCAATGCTTCCAGAACTCCAATATGATTCGATTTGTCCAAATCTACCCGTTCCGGATTTTGCAAAATAGACCCGATCCCGAGGGTTTGGGAGTCGGTCTCTTCGTGATCTTTCTTCTTGCGGGGAACCGATAACAAGATGATACGAAAACCGATAACGAGTAGGATAAATGTCCCCAGTAGTATAGGGAAAACGCCAGGAAGCACGATCGAAATCCATTTCCCGAACAAAATGCCCGAATAGCTGA